>Ga0208411_1000195_pt1 | contig 49469 bp, 40 predicted proteins | sample ETN01SmetaG_4_FD_185793 | JGI IMG/M metagenome (GOLD analysis project Ga0208411, IMG submission 185793) | Marine microbial and viral communities from oxygen minimum zone, Eastern Pacific Ocean - ETNP2014F12-01SV261 (SPAdes) (version 2) | ecosystem: Environmental > Aquatic > Marine > Oceanic ... | reverse complement strand
TACCTCAGTAAAGAAAATATTTAGTATATCAAATTTAAAATTTTTTTAATTGAAGTCAAATTTCTTTCTGCTGGATAAGATTTCTTATTTTTTAAAATTTTAGTGGCTGTATTTACCATTGCTGGATATGCAGCTCTTAACATGTGATTTGCGTAAATGACTATTTTGAATCTATGATCTATTAGCTGTTTCTCTGTTGTTTTAGAATATGTTGAGGGTACAGCAACCATAGGTTTGTAATATTTGCTTTTTGAAAATTTTTTTGCAAAAGTGAAAATTTGTTTTGGGGTTTTTTCCTTGCTATGAATTAAAATCGCATCTGCTCCAGCTTTAGAATATGCATTAGCTCTTTTCAAAGCATCAGATAAAGATTTACCCAAAATAAAACTTTCTATTCTAGCTATTGCCATAAAGTTTTCAGAAATTTTTGATTTGTTTATAACTTTAATTTTATCACAAAAACTTTTTATATTATCTTGTTTTGTATCCTTTTGATTATCAAAAAGAGAATTTTTTTTTAATCCTATTTTATCTTCTATAACTATGGCAGAAACCCCTGCTCTCTCTAAAGATTTTACAGTATAAGACAAATGTTCAATTCTTCCTCCATTGTCTGCATCAAAAATAACTGGTTTCGTTGTAACGTCTAATATTTCATTTAAGCCAATTAACCTTGTTGAAATATCAACTGATTGATTATCAGGTTTTCCTCTCGACACTGAATCTGTTAAACTAGAGGACCACATGCCATCAAATTCATAAAATCCATCTTTTTGTTGAATATTTAATTTTTCAATAATTAATCCGCTTAGTGAGTTATGTGTTTCAAGTATTCTTGTAATATTTTTTGCTTCAACAAGACGTCTAAGTTTTGATTTCCTTATTTCGGGTGTTGTACCAGTTTCAATAATTTTGCTCTTCATTTTTGAATATGAAATATTTTTTGTGTATGGAACTTCGATTAATTTACCAGACCATTTTTTTAAAACTTTTATTACATTTTTTCGAACTATTCTTTGTATGCCGCTTCTCCAGTCATCACCATGTAAAACATAGTTGGGTTTAATAGAATTTAGATTCTCTGTATAATCCAAGGTTTTCTGTGGGATAACTTTATTAACAAATTTAATATTTTTTAAGATACTAGACTTAGGCCTATTAGCTAATTGGTCAATATCACTTGTTTTGATAGCTATGATTTTACAATCAATAAATGATTTATTAACTATATATTTTGCAAATTGACACCAACTAATACTTCCTATATTTGAGTAATGTAGTACATCAAGATCATATTGTTTATTAATTTTCATTGTTTCTAATATTGTTTCTGCAAGGTCATTTACATAAGTAGGACAACCGATTTGATCATCGACCACCTGGATTTCATCTTTTTCTTTTGCAAGATGAAGGATCGTTTTGACAAAGTTGTTCCCATGGTGTCCATAGACCCAAGAGGTTCGAATGATAAAACCTTGGACACCCGACTGCTGAATCAGAATTTCTCCTCTGAGTTTGCTTTTACCATAGACCTGTAAAGGATTTGGTTCATCAGTTTCGGTATAAGGTTCCTTTTTGGTTCCATCAAAAACGTAATCTGTAGATACATGAACCAACTTAGCTCCAATTTCTTGGGCTGCCTTTGCTAAGTAATAAGGTCCATCTGCATTGACTTTAAAAGCAAGTTTTTCATTATCTTCAGCACCGTCCACATCCGTGTATGCTGCAGCATTGATGATCCAATCAGGATGAAAAGTTTTTAAAACTGTCTGAATGTTTTTGGAATCCATTATGTTCAATTCTGAACGGTCAGTGAACCTCCATGTCCATTCTGAGTGATTTTCACTCAATTCCTTAAGTGCATATCCAAGTTGTCCTTGTTTTCCTGTCACCAGGATTTTCATCTTTCCCACTCGCTTTTTTCAAAGAAACTTAGTTTTTCCCAAGGTATCCCATTACTATCTTTTTTTGATAACTGGATCTCATTCACTTTTAATGGCCAATTGATTTTGAGTTCTTTGTCATTCCAGTCCAATGATCTTTCAGATAGGTGGTGATAGTAAGAGTCAACTTTGTATGAAAAAACTGCCTTTTCATTCATCACAAGAAAACCATGGGCAAATCCCCGAGGAATGTAGAGCAACTGTTTTGTTTCTCCATTGAGCCTAAAAGCCACATGCTTTCCAAGAGTAGGAGAATCGGACCTGAGGTCAACAGCAACATCAAAAACCTCTCCTTCGATGACACGCATCAATTTAGCCTGAGCATATGGAGGTTGCTGAAAATGCAATCCACGTAAAACTCCAAAAGAAGAACTTGATTCATTGTCCTGAACAAAATTTCTGATATTTATATGGGTTCCAATTTCTTTTTGGTTGAATGATTCCATGAAATACCCTCTTGTGTCCCGATGAACTACTGGAGTGATCAGTTTAAGATCTGGAATCTCGAAGCTTTCAATCTTCATTGTCCAATAAGTCCATATAAGTATTCACCATAGCGGTTACCTTGAAAACGTTTTGCCTGCTTCAAGAGAAGCTTTTGGTCAATCCATCCTGCTTCAAAAGCTATTTCCTCGGGGCAGGCGATCTGCAAACCCTGACGTTCCTGAATCGACCTGACAAAGCTACCTGCGTCATGAAGATCATGGTGGGTACCGGTATCAAGCCACGCATAGCCCCGTCCCATAGCAGAAACCCTCAATTTTCCTTTCTTAAGATAGAGTTGATTCAGATCAGTGATTTCCAGTTCACCTCTTTGGGAAGGTTTCAATTTTTTGGTATATTCAATCACTTGTGAATCATAAAAATATAAGCCGACCACGGCATTAGAACTTTTTGGTTTTTTTGGCTTTTCCTCAATAGAGATGACGGTACCCTCCTTATTTTGATCGACTACCCCATATCTTTCCGGGTCTCTCACTCTGTATGAAAAGATCTCTCCACCTCCAGCAGATTCCACACGTTTTCGTGCTTGGATAAGAAGTTTGATCAGGTCATTTCCAAAGAAGAGGTTATCGCCAAGCACCAATGCAACGGGTTCTTCCTGAATGAATGATTCCCCAAGCATAAAAGCTTGAGCAATTCCTTCTGGTTTTTCCTGAACCACATAACTGAGCTTGATCCCAAACTGGCTCCCATCATTAAGAAGTTTTTTAAAATTCTGCTGCTGTTCCGGTGTGGTGATGACCAGAATATCCCATATACCTGCCAACATCAGAACCGATAGAGGATAATAGATCATCGGCTTGTCATAAACCGGCATCAACTGTTTGGAGACTCCAAGTGTCAGAGGATAAAGCCGGGTTCCACTACCACCCGCAAGGAGGATTCCTTTCATAAAGACCTGAAGGTTTTTTTATAAAATGATTTAGATGTAACTTTCTTTAAAGATTAGAATCCTACAAAGTACTTAATCTAATATGATCCAACAAATAAATTAATTGGTTTCATGTAGATGAATAAATATCAGTGAAACCTTCGGACCTGGAAAAAACTGAATGATGTGAGTTATTGACTATGGTCCCTGATCTGGAAGCTTATCTCAGATCAAAGGGATTTCCGATTCTATGGTAGAAAAATTTTGTAAGCCCTTGAGTTCATCCATCCGTCTAAGGATTTCTTCTCCAGTGGCAGGAATGCTCAGTTTGGGAATTTGCTGATCATCCAGACAGGAAAGGGCGTGTTTGACCGCAAGCCAGACGGATAAGCTCAACATCAACGGAGGCTCTCCAACCGCTTTACTTCGCCAGATGTTGATTTGGTGTTCTGGATTTTCAACAAATTCTACCGAAAAATGTTCTGGAATGTCACTGATGTTTGGAATTTTGTAGGTGGTCGGAGAATAAGAAAGCAGGCTTCCATTATCAGCATAGCGAAGTTCCTCGGTTGTTACCCAGCCCAGTCCCTGGACGAAACCACCATAGGTTTGACCAAGATCGATTTCTTCATGAATCGGTTTGCCAATGTCCAGGACCAGATCGGCCTTTTGCAGTTTCAGTTCCCCGGTAAAACGATCCATGAGCACTTCCGATACGGAGGCTCCTGTGGTGTAGTAAAAAAAAGGATTTCCCTGCCCACTTTCACGATCATAGTGGATGTTAGGAGTTCGGTAAAAACCTCGTTCTCCAAGGCTGATCCTTTCCATCCAGGCCTGATTGACCACTTCTTCAAAACGAAGTGTGTGATCAGGGCAACGTTGATCCCAAACCTGTCCTTGGTCAAAAATGATTTCTGATTGATCAGGCTCCAAATTCGGCAAACTGTCTGTGAGCATTCTCGAAGCCACCTCTGCCAAACGTTCCTTGAGCCTTTGGCAGGCTTCTGCTGCTGCCATTCCGTTGAGATCAGTTCCAGCAGAAGCTGCAGTAGGAGGGGTATTATTGTTTTTTTCTGTGGAAGTCACCATCACCCTTACCGACTCGTAATCCACTCCGAGTTCACCTGCAACAATAAGGCGGATTTTCGTGTTCAAGCCCTGCCCCATTTCCGTTCCCCCGGTCGAGACTTGAACCGTTCCGTCGAGATAGATATTGACCAAAGCATTACCCTGGTTGAGGAATGAAGTAGTGAAAGAAATACCGAATTTCATCGGGGTCAACGCGATTCCCCTGAGATGAGTTTTCGATTGACGGTTGAATGCCTCGATCTGGGACAGGCGTTCGTGGTAACTCGTTTTTTCTGCTAGCCTGTCCATCATTTCCGGAAGACAATGCGCATGGACGACCTGCCCATAGGGCGTGACGTTTTGATTTTGATGTCCATAACAGTTGAGTCGTCTCACCTCGAATGCATCTTTTCTTAAAGTAATCGAAATTTCCTGTAAGATGTTTTCGATGTTAGCCATTCCCTGAGGTCCCCCGAAACCTCTCAAAGCCGTGTTGGGAGGGAGATTGGTTCGGCAGACCTGGCCTTGGATCAGGATGTTCGGAATGAAATAGGCATTGTCGGAATGGAGCATCGCTCGCTCCATAATGGCTGTCGAAAGGTCCGCATAGGCCCCACCATTTGAAAAAAGCTGGACCTCCAACCCGGTGACCCTGCCTTGATCAGTGAATGCTGCCTTATACTCAATCAGGAAAGGATGCCGCTTTCCAGTAGTCTTCATGTCGTCATCCTTGCTGAACACCACCCGCGCAGGTCTCTTCAGTTTATGCGCCACCAGAGCGGCCATCACGGCCGGAATCGCAGCCTGGGTCTCTTTTCCTCCAAATCCTCCCCCCATCCGCTTGCAGTCACTGACCACCTGATGGAAACCCAGGTCAAGAGCCTCGGCGACCACCTGCTGAATTTCACTGGTATTCTGGGTTGAGGAATGAATGTGAAGTTGACCTTCCTCTCCGGGCCATGCCAGAACCGCCTGGGATTCAAGATAAAAATGCTCCTGGCCGTTACAGTGGAACGTTCCTTCCAAACGGTTTTCAGCGTCTTTCCAAGCTTTGGTGAAATCACCGCGTTCAATCATACGCGACACCCCAAGAAACTCTTCTTGAGCCAAAGCCTGCTCAATGGTGAAAACCGGTTCCCGTTCCTCGATTTCAAGTCGCGACTGTTTCCTAGCAAGTCGGGCAGCTTCCGGACTTTCCGCTGCGATTACCGCAACAGGTTGCCCGACATAATGCACTTCATCCTCTGGAAGAAATGGCTCATCTGAAATGATATTGCCAAAAACATTCTTTCCCGGAAGGTCCTGATGGGTGAATACCCCCAGAATTCCAGGAATCTGCTTCAGTTCTTCAAAATTATGCCCCCGGATCTTTCCATGTGCAGAGGGGCTAGGAATGTAATCAACCCGGATCTCACCCTGGTAGGGAGGCAGATCGTCCACAAATTTTGCCTCACCACTGACATGAGCGGTGGCCGACTCATGGGGAATTTGAACCGGAATCGTGGGTATGTTCCCAGATTTGGAAGGAATCTTTTGTTCAGGCCGACTGCGTGGCGGGCTGGGGATTTGACTCATAATATAATTTTTCAAAAATATTTTCAGCAAGACGCAGCCGATATTCACGCGAAGCCCTCACATCGCTGATTGGGGTGATTTCCTGAACCGCCCTTCTTCCGGCTTGTTTCATGGTTTCCAGGCTAAAATCTCGACCCAACAGCCATTTCTCGGTTTCTTTAAGGCGAAGCGCCATAGGAGCAACACCACCCATTGCTAGCCGTACTTCTTCGAAACGGTTTTGCTTCAGGTTGAAACGCATTCCTGCAGTAAAGGAAGAAATGTCCAGATCCCGTCGCTTCGAAATTTTGAAGAGCCTGAAGAGATCTGTTTTTCGAGGAAGTCGTATGCTGATGCGGCTGATCAATTCATCAGGCATCAGGTCCATCTGCTTGTAACCCTTATAGAAATGCTGCAACTCCACATGACGAACTCCCCTGCTGCTAGTCAATTCCAATTCCGCATCCGTGATCAAAAGGAAGGGAAGTGAATCGGCAATCGGGGATGCATTGGCAATGTTACCACCCATCGTTCCCGCATTGCGTATTTGCGGTGATCCGAAAACCTTAAGGATTTTGTGGAATTCGGGAACCTTTGATTCAAAGAATCGTTCCAATTCTGACCAGCAGAGCCCGGCTCCGACCATGAGTTTCTGATCATTTATTTCCAAACAACGGAGTTCTCTCAGTTGAGAAAGACAAAGAACCTTTTTCAATTCAGTTTTTCCCTTGTTGACTTGAACCGAAACGTCCGTCCCTCCGCACACAATTTGTAATTCAGGATTTTCTGCCAAATAAAAAGCTGCATCAGAGAGGGTTGCGGGTAGGAAAACGCTTTTTTCTTCACTTGGAGCCATCAAAGTTGTGGTTTGAACAAACGCAGGTGACAAAAGAATTACTTCAAGCTCCTTTTCCATCTCCCTGTTTCTATAACGTTCCGAGACTTTGGGAAGTTTTTCGTGGTCGAGTGAGAGAGCAGCATCATAAATCTGTTTGTAACCCGTACAACGACAGAGATTTCCCGTCAGGCCTAACTCGACATTCGTTCTGGTGAAAGGGGTTTGCTGCTCCACAAGGGCTGTCAAAGCCATCACAAACCCGGGAGTACAGTAACCACACTGGGAGCCAAAATGATCCACCATCGCCTGCTGAATCGGGTGCAGCACACCACCTTCGCGCAGGGCCTCAACGGTTATCACATGCGCCCCATTGACTTGAAAGAGGTACTGGATGCAACAGTCCACTGCATCATAACTCCATTTTCCACTTTGAAAGCGTCCCAACAACACCGTGCATGATCCACAATCGCCTTCCGCACAAACCACCTTGGTTCCGGTCAGTCCAAGTTCTATCCGTAGATAATCCGACAAAGGCCTGAAAGCACTTAGCCCGCGAACCTGCTGGCGCTTTCCATTCACGTAAAAAATCAGGCTGTCTCGCATTTTGATTTATGAATTGATGGATTCTAAATCTGAATCGGTATTCTTCTTCAAGTTTAAGGGACAAACAAGGGATCCAAAATAGGAATCCATCAAAAGTTGGCTCAAGGAAATCTGAACTTTTCAAAAAACTGGGTTCAATGGATTGAGAGGATCTCCACTTCCATGCAAACCATTGATTTGATTGCAGGCATTCCAAATATCAAGAATGCTGTCCGTCAATCAAAGCGGCAAGTTTTTTTGAGAAAGAAAAAAGAGGAACCGGGTTGGGTAGGCAGTGCGGGAGAGACGACTCCCGCACTCATCAGACAGTTTGAAGGCTGAAAGGAATCAGCCGTTACTCTGGACCAGGTCGAGCACCGTTCTGGGGACCTGATTGGCTTGCGAAACCATCGCCGTACTGGCCTGGAGCATAATTTGGTCTCCAGTCAGCTTGGACATCTCCTCAGCCATATCCGAATCGCGGATGACGGATTCGGCCTGGGTGATGTTTTCTTCAGCGATTTTAAGGCTATTGAGATTGCTTTCCACCGCATTTTTCTGAAATGCTCCCAACTCACCACGAGCTACGGAAATCTCTTCAATCACCTTATCGACAAGCTTTGCAGCATCTCTTGCCCCTTGAAGTGATCTCACGTCAATGTCGGAAAGGCTCTTAAAGTTGCTGTCGTTGACAACTCCATGACCCAAGTTCTTGGTGCGGACATTGATAAAAGAGAAACTTGGATTGATTCCTGAATCAGGACCTACCTGGAATTCCTTGGACTGTTGAGAAATATGAACATATCCCTCAATTTTTCCACTATCAGAGCCACCGACCACTTCTTCATTCGTCTCCTGAATAAATTCAGTACCTATGCGTGCACCTACATCATCATAAACTGGAATTTCTTTAAGCCCAATGGATCTTCCATATTCTACTGTTACACCTGCAGCACTGGTACCCTCCAAAGCAGTCAACAATTGACCCTTCCCAAGGGCAACTTCCTTGTTGATCATTCCCTCTACGTTTTTTCCAGTATTTGAAAGCTGAGCGACATTCGCTTCATCTGACAAAATACCAGGGACTGAACTTGTTAATGAAAATGAAAACTCATCTCCAAATTGATTATGACGAACCAACAAAGTCTTGTTTGGTGTTTCTAAAACATGGACATCTAAGCCACTTTCCGTAATTGCATTTTTAATATTAAAAACTACGATTGAGCGAATAGATGCAGCCATTTCTTCTGGAGGAAACCTTGAAGGATCTTTTCTTGTATTTTCTACAATCTGTTGAATATCTTTCGACATTTGTCCTTCACGTGTATCAATGGTCGCATTTTTACCCCCTTCTGATATGACCATGAAAGCACCATCGGCTATGTTATCGACTGTTATGGGCACAGCCCCTTCCTTAGAAGCTCGAGTAGCAACCTGGTGAATGTCAACTTCCCAACCACTTTCTGGAGAGGGAGGAGTCTGGGGATTGGCCGAAACGAAACGCAAATGATCTCCAACCGTAACCCCGTTTGCACCCATGCTACCGTCAAGCAGCGTATGACTGCCAAATTGAGTATTTTGGGAGATCCGATCAACCGTTCTGAGAAGCTGTTCAATCTCCATCTGGTCCGCCGCCAGCATTTGAGGATCATTAACCGCTTCGTTCTGGGCATGTGTGGACAACTGTCTAAGTCGAATCAAAATGCCGCTGACTTCATTCAATGAACCCTCAGCCGTCTGCATCAGTGAAACGGATTGGGTGGCATTGTTGTAGGCCTGCTGTATGCCTACGATACGACCACGTAAACGCTCGGAAGCGATCAAAGATGCCGGGCCGTCCGCACCTTTATTTATTTTAACCCCGGAACTGAGCTTCTCAATACTGTTCCTCACCTGATCGAAGTGATTCCCGGAATGTCGAAGCGCGTTCAGCGAAGTTGGATTCTGTCTGATTCTCATCGCCATGATGGACTCCACGAGATGAATTGCCTTAAATTATTCACCAGGAACTTCCCGGCAAATGCTCTTGGACCCTTCATCGACCTGCTGGTAAAAAACTTTAGCGTTTCAAAGAATTTTTTTGGGGAATGCCAGAAATATCACCAAATTCATTCATCACTGAGGTGACATACCAAAACCAAGAAGATAGATTTCAACACTTTCCGAACGGGAACTTTTCGGTTTGAAAAGTTTGAACGAATTGAAACTAGAACGGAAATCTGACTTGAGTTGATTGAGGGGTTCACCCTGGAATGCTTTAACTACCAGTGTTCCACCTGATTTCAGATGACGTTTGGCCAGCAACAGAGCCTGGGCATTCAAATCGGAGGAACGTTGACTATCGACGGACGGTATGCCAGTGGTGTCTGGAGCCATATCACTGAGAACCAGATCGAACTGGGATGATTCAAAAATTGTTTCATCCAACATATATATGTCCTTTTGGAAAGTCCTGACCTGATCCGGTAAATTGATTTTCACCGGTTTAAGGTCCACCCCCGTCAAGCTGCCTTCCGGAAGCACCCTCTTCGCCGCATACTGAAGCCAGGATCCTGGAGCACAACCCAGATCAAGTACCCGCTGGCCCTTTCGTAACAGACGGAACTTTCGGTCCATTTCCTCCAGTTTAAACGCAGATCGTGCCGCATAGCCCTGTTTGCGAGCTTCTTTAAAGTAATGGTCCTGGATTTTTTTCACAGCCATCCCTCATCGGCAAAACTGGTGTAGCTATCTTTGCCGATGATGACATGGTCCAGTAAAGGTATGCCAAGGAGTTCACCAGATTCTTTCAAACGTCGAGTGACCCGTTTGTCTTCTTCAGAAGGACTTGAATCACCAGAAGGATGGTTGTGGATACAAATCAGTGCTGCAGCATGCTGTTCAATGGCATCGGCAAAGACTTCACGCGGATGAACCAGGCTTCGATTGAGGATACCGATGGTCACCGTCTTTTCAGATATAAAGCAATGCTTGTTGTCCAGAATGACAATTGCGAATCGCTCCTGTTGTAGTTGCCCCATCCGGGTTTGAAAATGATTGAAGATGTCCATACTGGAATGAAACTGTTTGCCTTGTCTCAAAGGTTCCTCATGATACCTGCGACATAGCTCAAGCAATACCTTTAGTCTCAGTGGTGTCTTTGATCCAGGATGATGACGATTCCATTCCAGCAGTTTTGGATGATCGATGGATTTCAGCCGGAATTCTGTTACGCCCTCCAGGTTCATCCAGCTTTCTTGCAAATCATGGTCTTCCAACAACCATTCTGTCAATTCTTCTGTCTTCAATGTATCCCACCTGCCTTTCTGGATTCGAGTTTCAATCGTATTTTTGTCTAAAAAACCGTTCTTCTGAGCAGACCAATTACAGGTTTGTAAAAGTAAACAATTCTCACATTGCGGAAACTGACCACACACACCCTGCAGATCTGCATGAGACCATTCTCCTGCAAAGATTGAAGCCTTCAGGTCCCATTTCCATGCCTGCTCAGGCCCCTCTGGTTTTGCACAGGTCTCCACCCATTGCCGAGGATGTTCATCTCCAATTGGAAGTTTTCCCCGATGAAATCGATTCCAGGCTATAAAGCCACCCAGACTCGCGGGAACTCGAAAATCCTGCTTCTGGAGCCAGTCCATCCCAGACCATGCGTCTTTTTCTTCAAAAAGATCCCACCATTTTTCAAGGATTTCAGGACTTTCAAGCTGATACGGATTCCAATTGGTATTCCCCATTAATCTAAAGAAACCTGTTATCTTAAATGTGAGTGTTTCTCTTTGATCCGGCCTCAGGTAGGTTGTCTTGTTGACGACTTTTCTAATTTCATCAGAACGGAAATAATTTGGATTCAGGTTATTGATGAGGTGAAAGAGACTTTTTAGTTCAGCATGCCTGGACCACGGGCCAATCGATATCCCCATAAGTGGTAGAATGAACTCCAGCCAGTGACGATAAAATTTTTCGGCATTGAAGACGTTTCTTTCGATTCCACCTTCCAGACCTTTCAACCAGGGATGCTTTCTCCAAATTTCTGTTGACCATTGATCGATTTGATCAAAAAAACCATCAACGCCAGCATCATTCAAATTTCCTCCTCAAACCCACGATCCGTCACAGCACACTGAAACAAAGTTGAATTTCGAAATCACTTCCACCAGAATACAGCAGAATAACCGTCCAAAAAAGCATTCTTGTTTGATTCATTATCAATAACTGAGAAACTCAAAACTAACACTTCCTAATTTTGGCAATTAATTTTTTGAGTAGAAGATACCCGGGATCCTTTAAATCACCATCAGCATCGACCTTTTTCGCACTGATGCCAGAAAAGGGATAGATCTTTATCCATGATCCCCTTTAGACCATTTAACATCTTTTTCATGAAATCGCTTTTTGAACTGAGGAAAGCATATGTCTGACAAACTGGGAACCGTGATCGGTTTGCTCATCGGAGCAACACTCGTGATTTTTGGCATCATCTGGCCCGATCACTTGTCTAACTATTATCTTTTTCAGCTTCGGGAATTTGAAATGACCCTTGAAGCCCTGAAACAAAATGGTGCACCGATCGAACAGATCCGGGCTCACCAGGCAGCCTTCCAGGCTTTTCAGGATTCGTGGTTTGGATCGATTTCACGATTTGCCGACCTGAAATCACTCCTCATCGTTCTGGGCGGATCTTATGCTGCTACTTTAGTTGCCTTCCGTTTCGTAGATGCCATCCGTGCTTTCAATTTCATCGGTCACGTATTTATCCGGGCCAAACAGGATGATGATTTTTTGGAAGTCTACCGAACCGTCCTGAAACTCTGTGAAAAACGGGTCAACAAACAGATGATCACCGACGAAGAAATTGCTGCTGTGACCAACCAGGACCTGCGAAATTGGCTCCAGGACTTCATCGCCGTAGAAATCGTGACAGAAGAGATGATTGAGGAAATCATTCGTTCTGAAATTGAAATGTATAATTACCGCTCCTATGAAGAAATCGACCTACTCGAATTCATGGGGCGGGCCTGCCCTGCATTTGGGATGATAGGAACCGTGGTGGGGCTGATTCTGATGCTTGGCAGCACCACAAGTGGCGGTGCAGATATTGCCGGGGTAATGGGAGGGATGTCTGTCGCATTGATCACCACCCTGTACGGGGTATTGCTGGCCCAGATCATTTTCCTGCCCATCGCCTCGAAACGCTACCAGATCAAAGAAACTCAGGTATTGCTGATGGAGATGATGCGGGAGGGACTCCTCTATTTAAAACGCAGAGAACTGCCTGAAACCGCAGCCAAGGACCTCGTGATTTACCTTCCTCCAAAACTCCGTAAAAAGATTCTTCTGGAAGAACAAGCCGCCATGAACCAGGATTTGGGACTCTAATATGGCAAGACAGAACCGGAGCGAAGGCTGGGTTCTCACCTTTGCCGACCTGATGACCCTGCTCTTTTGCTTCTTTGTCCTGCTAACCACTTTATCGACTCAGCCGAAAAATTGCAGTGGGCTTGAAAAATACATGAAAGAATCCCGGAGCCGTTTCGTTAATTACGAACTTCGGTCGACCAAACTCAGTTGTATTGTTTCACTTCCGCAAGACTATCTTTTCAAATCTGGAGATGCAGAATTGAAAAAGGAAGCCTTTACAGCCCTAGCTCCGTTTTTCCGGAAGATCCGTGAACTTCCTGAACACAAACAGGATTTAATGATAGTCGAAGGACATACCGATAATGTTCCCATCCGCACCAAAAAATACCGTAATAACTGGGAGCTGAGCACCTCCCGTGCTACCAACATCGCTATGATGCTCATCAAAAAACTGGAATACGATCCAAAGTCCCTCTCCGTAAATGGTTTCGCAGAAACCAGGCCGAAGATCTCTTACCAGGATTCCTCTGGTAATCCAAAGAAAGGCAAGGAACTTCAAATCGCACGTAAGATCAACAGGCGGGTGGAAATCATCCTCACCACTCCCGCAGAATCAAGGGCAGATAGCAATCTGCTCTTTGACGGTTTGGAAAAATAGCCCCGGCAGATTTTCTCTAATTTTAAATATAGTTTTTCAAAATCAGCTTGATATCTTTTTCTAAATTCTTCATATTAGATTAAGTTACCTAATATCAGCTAGATACAGAATTAAGATATATAAATATATTTTTTCAAACATGATTTAATATATTTATATAATTTTTCTTATTGGAGAAGAGAATGACCCCACTCGCTGAGTTCCCACTGGTCATCTCTAAATCTTACCAGAAACTGCCGAGAGTGCATCAACCGAAAGATTTCATGAAATGAGGCATCTGATTCTAGGGATTGTTGAATTTCATCGAAACTTAACGGCCCCTGCATCAGTTGATTTAGTATGGAGCGTTCAAGCTTGACGGAAGATTTCGAAGGATCTTTGAAGTTTTTGAGGAGAAAACGGTATATGGGTTTTTCTATTTTTTCCAGCAATTCCTGATTATTGCTGAGCCCACGTAGATAGAGACTGAGTTTATCCTCGGTTCCTGAATTGCGAACAAAAATGCAAAGCTCCGGCAAATTCTCCTTGAGGGACATTCCAAAAAGCATACTTGGTTCTTGCGGACGATGGTGCCAATCGATGGAAAAGCCTTCAGCTTCCAAAACTTGTTCAATCAAAGTCTGGAGCTCGTTTCGTAGACCAGATTCCGGTTCAAGTAATTTCTGCTTCACATGATAGACGGGCAGGCTTCGAGAATAACCTTTGGGGAGTTGTTCATTTAACCATTCGACCAGCATTTTGGGATTTGAAGGCCTTAAGCTTTCCAAAGCAGCAAGGGAGTTCAAACCGGTTTTCATGCCATTACCTGCATAGGCAGGGATCATTCTTCCATTGATATCTGGAATTCGAGTGAGGTTGAGCAAATGTCCTGATTCTTCATTACCGATTAAAAAATCTGAAGCTCCTTGGAATGTTGATTGTTTAAAGAATTTGTCCAGTATTTTTTGATCTCGAATACGATCCTTAAAAAATCCATCCATTTTTTTTATTTTCAGGCTCAATTCCAACGCATTGAAGGATGATTTTTGTTCCATAATTTTGAACAATTGCTCCAACTCTTGAAGGATTTGGACAAATTCCGGATCGTCGATATGAGTTCTGTAAAAATCTTTGCGCCATTTGTACGAATTGAGGAGGGCATCCCAAAGGATCCATTTGTCTCCAACTGCACACTGGTTAACCGAGCATCCTGCCTCAATGGCACTTCGTGATGCTTCCAGAGTGCTTTCAACGGTGTTGACATAAATCTGGCCAGCTCTACATTTCTGATTCTTTTTCAGCCATAGGAGTTGCAAAATGGCGAGCCCATCCCCATCGATGATGACGATTCTATCCTCTTGTGGATCGTAAACCGGCATGAAGCAGCGGTCACCGTCACCATCCAGAACCAGCCCGACCGTTATACCTTTGTTGTTCGCTTCTGCACCTCTTCTGCGTCCTTCCACAAGGATCCGTTTCAAAGCTTCTACGCGGCAAAGAGGCTCCTGCTGAAGATCCTGAGCTTCAATGGTGTGACGGCCTTCTAGGTCGGCAACGCCACAGTTATGGTTGATTCCATCTTCCGGAGATGTGTTGCAAACTATCACCCTTGCACCGCCAAGATCCTGAGTAAGGTCTTCGAGCAAAGGAGCAAAAGCCCCGTTTGCTGCATCGATAATCAGAGTAATCTGCTGAAGAGACCGATCCGTGATCCAGGAATTGAAAGAATCCAGTAAAATGTGAAGGAAAAATTGACGTGCCGATGCTTCTTCATCAATAACTCCACCTTTCTGAGGAGCCTCTTTTAGGTGCATGAAATCCGTGGAGAGAATGGCTGCAGTCAACCTCTTGTCATCTTCAGGAAAAAGTTTGAAACCCGTATGACCGAGAAAGATCTTGATCCCATTTTGTTCTGCGGGATTGTGAGAAGCGGTCAGAACAAAAGCTCCTAAAACCTCTTGTGAAAGCTGATAGAGTGCCACAGCGGGTGTAGGGAGCACTCCGAGAACCACAGCATTCAGGCCCGATTTGCGGATTCCACGGATCGCCGCATCACTGAAATTTCCTTCCGGGTCACGGGTATCCCAACCCACCATCATCAGCTCACCGGGGCTGGCCCATCCTGATTCGATTAAATTGCGACAAAATGAAAAGGTATAGAGTTCAAAAAACTCTTCAGTGAGGATCTTTTTTTGAATCCAAACCGAAAACGGGTCCATTCCCGGAAATTCGGCGGAAAGACCAACTTTGCCACGAATGCCGTCGGTTCCCTGCAATCTGTCCGGAAAGGTTTCAGATTTCATGGGTAACGTAAAATTTGTGGGATGATATCAGAGAAGCAATCAACCGACGGTGACGGATTTGGCGAGATTTCTAGGTTTGTCGATGTTTCGTTTCAGATCCAACGCAGTATAATAGGCAAACATCTGTGCCAAAATCATTTCCACAAAAGGTGCCAGCAGTAAGGGAACTTCGGGCAGAGCCACAGCATGATCCAGCAATGAGGCGGCCTGGGAATCTCCTTCAAAATGAAGCCCAACCAGTGTTCCTCCCCTGGTTTTGATTTCCTCTATCGCAATCATGGTTCGGTTATGGAGTTCCACGTCAGCTGGAGGAGGAATAAAGAAGAGGGAATGTACCGAGGCTTCAATCATGGAAAGCGTTCCGTGTTTTAAAAATCCTGCAGGCATGCCTTCGGCATGAAGGTAGGTGACTTCCTTCATTTTTAACGCGGATTCCATGGCCACAGGGAAATAGATTCCACAGCCCAGAAATATCCAGTTTTGTACACTGCTGGTGGTTCGGGCCAGATTCCTGAGAAAACCTGATTTTTCATTGAGGAGTTTGGAAATCAACTCCGGAAAGGTCTCCAACTCCTGAACATGATCCCGCAAGGTGCTTGAGTCCAGACATCCTTCACGGAAACCTAGTTCGAGGGCCGTGCGTAACAGCAAGAGGGCCTGGGCAAGGGCAGCCTTGGTGGAAACCACACAAATTTCGGGACCCGATCCCTGCATGATTACATGATCGACCAAGCGACTGATGCTGGATCCCATTACATTCACGATGGCCGCTGTCCGGGCACCCTTCTCGCGTGCAGAATTGAGCGAGAACTTGGTGTCGAATGTTTCACCGGATTGAGAAACAGCAAGAACGAGGTCATCTGAGACAACTGGAACTACACCGTTAAATTCATCGGCACTGATTGCTGGAAAGTACCTTTGGGATAGTGAACTGAAAAGATACTGCGCCATCTGACAGATGAAAAAGGTCGTGCCGACTCCCATCAAATAGGCTCGCGGAGCATTTTGAAACATCTCTACTAATTGGGAGATCTGCTCTTGAGGAACGTCTAAGGCCTGGCGCGCCGTCTGAGGTTCATCGAAAATTTCCTTGATCATGTAATGGGAAAAACCCCCTTTTTTGGTGGTTTCCGTATCCCAGTCAATCTGAAGGATGGATTTTTCCCGTTCTTCCCGCTTACCGACATCGGATATTTCATAACGATCCCTACTGATGACAGCGAATTCCCCGTCATCAAGAACCACTGCTTTGCGGGTATGTTCGAGAAAGGCATTGATGTCAGAGCCTATGTAGTTGCAGCCTTCGCCGAGTCCGATGATTAGCGGAGAATCCTGTTTGACACAATAAAGATTTTCCGGGTCATGAGCTGAAAGCAGAACGATGGAATAGGTGCCCTGGATTTGTTTCAGTGCTTCAAGGAAGGCTCCCAAAACATCTTTTTTCTGCTCATAGGCTTCTTCAACCAGATTCACAAAAACTTCAGAATCTGTAGTTGATCTGAACTCAATTCCTTCCCCAATAAGCCTCTCTCGAAGCTTTTGGTAATTCGAGATAATTCCATTGTGAACGATGGCGAAATCGCCACTTTGAGAGAGATGAGGATGTGCGTTTTCCGGCGTTACTCCACCATGAGTTGCCCATCGGGTATGAGCAATGCCGAGGTTTCCGGTCATGTTGTCGAGTTTTTCCCTGCTTCGAACTTCCTGCACACCGCCTGTGTTTTTACGTACCTCAATCCCTTTACCATTGAGAAGAGCCATACCACAGGAATCATAGCCACGATATTCGAGGTTGGCGATGGAGGTCACCAGGTTACGAGTCACTGGGTGATGATCTATGATTCCGCTGATGCCGCACATGAGAATTTCCTAATACTAAAGTGTGATGTTGTCTGGAATGTTTTTCTTTACCGGAATAATGGAACCAGGAGAAAGGGTGTGGCGTGCGCCCAACGTAGCACCATCACCAATGAAAGCCCCGAGTTTGGTCAAACTCGTTTGAATCATCTCTCCATCAATTTCACATGAAATTGGAGAATAATCTGGTGAGTGATTGACTGTCGTCAAACCTGAACCAAGCTGAGTTTTCTCTCCTAAAACACTATCACCCAAAAAAGACAGTCTTCCTATGTCACTGGAACCAAAGACGACGCTGTTCTTCAACTCGCATCCGTATCCAACGATGCTTCCTGGTCCTAATGCGGTGTAGCTTCTAATCAGAACATTGTTTCCGATGTAGCAGTCTCTACCAATATAACAAGGGCCTTTGAGAACCGAACCACTTTCAATTCTGACACCGGCCTCGATGACCACCGGACCTTCGATCTGAACCCTGCCTTTCAGTTCAACAGACTGGTCAATTCGTGACTCTTTCCAGCTTTTCATCATCAACTGGTTGGCCTCCAAAATGTGCCAGGGATAGATGATGTCGATCCAACCTTCTTCCCAAAGACAAGCTTTCATAACGCTATCTTGAATCAAATCCTGAAAGGCACGGCTCATCGACTGCCCGTTAAGCTCCAGCCGGGAAAATATATTTTGATGAAGGATGAACATCCCTGCAAAAACATAATTTGCCTGACTTCCGACCGGTTTTTCAACAAGCTTTGAGATCCTCATTTCTGGGTCGAGATAGACGTTTCCAAATTCACGGGAAGAAGCAGGAAGGGTAACAAGAGCCAGATCCTGACCGCTTTCGGAAAACGCATCAAGCATCGGTATAAATGGATTGCCATTGGATAAGACATCCCCATAAACCAAGCAGAAGGGTTCTCCATCAAGCCAAGGAAGACAGGTCCATAATGCATTTCCGATCCCTTTAGGGGTTTCTTGGACAATATAATCCAGGTTGAGATTTAGGTGATCCCCTGAACCAAAATGGGCTCGGATGCTTTCCTGTTCATGATTGACAACCACCATGATTTCCCTGAGTCCAGCCTGTCGCAATGCTTTTAAGGTATATTCAAGGATCAGCCTCCCAGCAATGCGGAGCATGGGCTTGGCCCGTTGTTCAATGAAGGGACTCAATCTACGGCTAGGATTGGCAGCCAGGATTACAGCTTTCATAGAATTTTGATTAACGAATATTTTGAAAAATAATATCTGCGATTAATTATATGGCTCGGCGTAGCGGTACATGGTTTCCAAAACCTCCTGAATCCCCATCTCATCAGTATCTATCATGATCGCATCTTTTGCAGGTAAAAGAGGTGCGACGGTCCTGGAACGGTCTTTCGCGTCCCTTTCCTTGAGACCCTGAAAAACTTTTTCATAATTCGCTTCTTCCCCTTTTTGACGAAGCTGGTCCACTCGTCTTTGAGCTCGGATTTCAGGTGATGCATCAACAAAAAATTTCAACTCCGCATTGGGAAAAACCACCGTTCCAATATCACGGCCTTCCAGCACCGCTCCAGAATGAGTACCTGAGATTCTAACATCTTCCACCAACTGCCGTTGTTTTTGTTTCATAATATCTCGAATCACTGGAAAACGGCTGATGCTGGAAGACAGCTCAGAAACCTTTTCACTGCGGATCACTTCACTAACATCTGTTTCATTGCACCAGATCTGACTGGAACTCATTTTGATTTGAGTCTTTGCCCCAAGGTTAATCAGTTCTTCTTCTTCTTCTGTAAAATTTAGCTGTTGCCAACGCCAGGCCAAACAGCGAAACATCGCTCCTGTATCGACATATAAACCTCCAAGCCTTTCGGCCAGTAACCGTGAAAGGGTACTTTTCCCAACCCCGGAAGGACCGTCTATGGCTATCACCAGAAAATTCATGGCGATGGAAAAATCATACAATGTTTCACGTGAAACAATCATGTTTCATGGTTCAGGTTACTCCAATAACTTGAGCCGACGTTTGATTTCCTGTTGTCGGGTTTCATCTTTGAAATCCTTTAACATTTTCTGAAAAATGGTTTTCGCTTCCCGGATGCGTTTCAGCTTTTGATAGCTTTGAGCGATTCTCAGACTGAGTTTATATTTCTGTTTGGAACTAAGGTTTTTGTCGAGATAATTCACTTTCAAATCTGAAGAAAGCGCTCTTCGGTATTTTCCCTGCTCAAAAGCAGCCAATCCTTTTTCTCTCAAAATACGGAGATGATAATTCTGCTTTTGATCCGGAATATCCTCCATCAGCCGCAGCGCCTGGTTTAACCACTGTTCTGCACTTTGATAATCTTCAAGAAGATTATATTCCTCTCCAATTCGGGTCACCAGTTCGAGACGCTGAAGCGGATCGAGTTCTGGATTTCGAACCGCTAACAGTTGATTAGCGACCAATTTTTCGAGGTAGTGCTTGGCTTGTTCGGGTCGATTCTTTCGGAAGGAATAATTTCCAAGCATTAGCAGTAGTTCATTGGCATATTCACTTTGGTCATCCTCCTTTAAGTAAGCATTGCCACGAGCTTCAAAAGCTTCGAACTCATTCAGTAGATAATGAATTTTGATCAAGCGAAAGCGTATGAAGGGGAGTTGACCTGCTGGAGGACTGAAAAGAGCCTGTTCGTAATGAACATAAGCCTTGGCTAGATTTTCAGTCTGATAGAGGGCATTGGCCCGTTGAAGATGCAAATAAGCCTGGTCTTTTGTGGCTGCGAGATTCAGCCCAAGCCGGCTGGTTTCTAGGATTCCCTGCTGGTCTCCCAGTTTTTCGAGGATTCTCAAATGCAATTGAATCAATGAAAAATCGGGTTGGTGGCGGAGATCTTTCCTAAGCAGTTCATCGGCCTTTTTCAATTCCCCCATAGCCATGAGGTTACGAACCTGAAGGTTGATGACCGGAACTGAATCTTGAAGCGGATTGAATTTTTCCCTGAGTTCAGAAAGGACCGCCTGGGTTTCCACATGATTTTTTTGCCGAAAGAGGGCTTCTGCCAGAAAAAGTAGGCTCTGCTCCAGGTATGGAGATTCTGGAAGATTCGATTTTAACCTCCTGAAAACCCTGGAAGCCTGGCTCCAATTCGATTGTTCAAGATGAATTCGCCCCTGAAGAAAGATGCTGTCATCGCCCCTTTCCAAACTTTCATCTATCTGCCTAAGTGCCATCAATGAGCGGATTGGATCCTGTTTTTTTTCATGCAGCACAAGTGCATACCAGAAATGATATTCTGCTCGGTAAGAAGATTCTGGGTAGGAAGCCAAAAGTTGTTCCAAATGTTGTTCTGCCCTTTCAAAATCCTGAACCTCCAGCTCGATCAATACCCGATGATAAAGGGCTCTTTCCCGGACAACAGGAAATCGATCCGCCAACGCATGGGAGATCTGGTATAATTTGTATGCCTCGTCCCTGCGGTCCAGCATTCTCAGAGCATGGGCACGTATCAACTGGCCCTCTGACTTCCAATCACGCCAAAATTGTTCATCAAATTCGAATGAAATTAGAAATTCATATTGAAAGTCCTTTCCTGCATGACGATAGATTTCCCTCAATACAAGACTGCGAAGAAGATCATCCTTCATCTTTTCCCAGGATTCCTGGATACCTGAATAATCCTGAAGCCTCTGATGAACACGTATCCTAGCCAGAATGGGGAGGTCACTGTTGCTTCGGGAAAGGTCTGTTAACTGGCCAACCCATGTTCTGGCCAGGTTGAGTTGTTCAAGTTCTATTGCCGCATGGATTCCCATCAACAGCAGGTTTTCATAGATAAAAGCAGGGAACACTTCCTGGGCTTTTAGAGAATCAGTCAGCATTTTTACAAGCGAGTTCCACTCAGCCTCACGGTAATGAATTTGCGCAAGCCAGAGTGTCGGTAGACGGTTCTCGGGGTAACGTTTTTCCACCTGTTTCAGCAAAATCTTCACTTCAGAAGTTCGCTTTTTCTCTAGAAGGGCATACACCTGAAGCTCCAGAAGTTTCAGTTGAATTCCTCGCTCTTGAGTAGCTCCCATCGTTTGTTCAAGTTGAGGAATGACACTTTCTATGGTTTTCTTTTGTTTCAACTCGATCCAAATCCTTGTGAAACGTGAACGGTCCAGAAAATCCTTGCGGAAAGGAAATTTCACCGCGGAAGCTTCTGTCTCAAACGTTTTCAACCGCTCTAAAGCCGCGTCTAACTTACCATCCAAGGCCAGCAGCTGGCCTGACCAGAAAAGTGAAGGGGCATACCAGGGGGTCTCAGGATAGGATTCCTGGACTTGACGAAAATGTTGAAGAGCCTCCGTCGGACGTTCCGTGTAATAGGAAGCAATGCCTTTCTTAAAAAGCTTACCACCCCTGTCGAGCCAACTTGGGTCTTCAGGAAGAAATCGAGTACTTTTCCATTCAGGAAGCCGAGGGAGAGTCAGCGGAGAAACTCGAATAAGGGGCACTTCCTTGAGCTCAGGAAGATCCAACCCTGAAATTTGGATCGGGAAATTCCCAGAACGACTCTTAAATGTACGTTCCAAGCCCTGCGAAAACACAGTACAAACCATTTGATAAACTATAATAATTAGTATTATCAGTATTTTAAACATATGATTAATAATACATTTTAACAAAATTTGAATTGCTATTTATATTTTCTAAAATCACTTATGAATTGCTATATATGACATATCTTTTTCTGGTTATGACTGTAAAGAGTGAAATCTGATCAAGTCATGTTGAGTTTGTTCAAGATCTTCTGCAGACAAATCAAGATCATACTGATAATCTTTCATGCCATGCTCATACCGCGGATCATAGTATTTTTCCAACAGGATTTGGATGAATTCCTCAAATTTTTCTTGAACGAGGCAATTTCTCAGATGCTCGACCATACTTTTGCCTAGGGATTCCCTGAGGGTTGGCAAGATTTCTTCGATTTGCAGTAGTGTCTTTTCATCACGGGGATGGTATTCATCAAGAATACGGCGGACTCGGGTTTCCATCGAAGCCTTGAGCAGAACCTTTTTACCTTTTTTCATTGCCTCGGCAAAAGCTTCAGGAATGAACACCCTTCCCACCTTTCGGCTTTCACCCTCGACAAATATCAGCTGCTTTTTAGGTTTATCAGAGATTTGCGAGTGGAAGAGGGCTTCAAAATTTTTCTGGGTTCTTGGTTGGAGGTGAACGGCACCAAAGATTGAACTTCGATGCTGAGCGAGGTCTTCCAGGTCAAGGCTGTCGGGAAGGGAGCGGATTAGAAGAGTTTTACCCACCCCAGTGCGACCGTGAAGTACAATCAACGAAGGCCTGTAACCTTTCAGGAATTCCAGGACATGCCTCCGATAAGCCTTGTAACCTCCTTCCAACTGCTGAACCCGGAAACCCTCACTTTTCAAAAATCGGGTCAAGGATTTAGATCTCATTCCTCCCCGGGCGCAGTAAATGGTGAGCAGCTTTGACTGGAGCGGTCTCAGTGAACCTAGAAAATGTTCCAGTTGAGGAGCTATGAGGGATGTTCCCCTTTGAATTGCTGCATCTTTACCAACCTGACGGTATAGCGAACCGATCAAGGAGCGTTCCAACTTGTCAAAAAGTGGATGATTCAGTGATCTGGGAATTGCCCCTTGATGATATTCTTCTGAGGTCCTGACATCAATCAGGGTATTAAAAGGCTGAAGTGCCTCTGTAACACAAACGCTTGGGAGTTGTCCTTGCAGGAAGGTTTGCAGTGGAGACTTCCTCCCTGGTTTTTCTGGGTATTTCAAGCGTCTGTAGATTCTGCTGCCTCCTCAGATTCAGATTCTGGAAGCAAATGATGGATTTGACGCAGGCGGGTATCAATCTCCTCTGCCATTTCCGGATGCTCTGAAAGAAAACGGATGGTATTGTCTCTTCCCTGTCCCATACGTTCCTTGTTGTAGGAAAACCAAGTTCCGCTTTTATGAATGATGTCGGCAGAAACCGCCAAATCCAAAAGCACCCCCATGATGGATATTCCTTTGCCATAAATCAGGTCCAGTTCGGTCGAACGAAAAGGAGGTGCGAGTTTATTTTTGACAACCTTGACCCGGATTCTATGCCCCAGTACCTCATCGGCAGATTTGATTTGGGTTGTTTTCCGGACATCAAGCCTTACGCTTGAATAAAATTTGAGGGCATTCCCACCCGTGGTCGTTTCCGGATTGCCAAAGACAACTCCAATTTTGGAACGTAACTGATTGATGAAGATGAAAATGGTGTGTGACTTGGAAACCGATCCTGTCAGTTTTCGCAATGCCTGGGACATCAATCGTGCATGAAGCCCCATATGGGAATCACCCATGTCACCGTCCAGTTCGCTTTTCGGAACGAGTGCGGCCACCGAATCGATGACGACAACGTCTAATTTCCCGATTCTTACCAACTGTTCGGCAATCTCCAGTGCTTGTTCACCGTAATCAGGCTGGGAGACCAAAAGATCTTCAACCTGGACTCCCAGGATCCTTGCGTTGTTACGGTCAAAAGCATGTTCAGCATCAATGAATGCAGCAATCCCTCCAGCTTTCTGAACCTCTGCAATCGCACACAAGGCCATTGTGGTTTTGCCTGATGCTTCCGGACCATAGATTTCGATGATTCTCCCCCGGGGATAACCCCCGATGCCCAGTGCGATGTCCAGGCCAAGATTGCCTGAACTGACCACTGGAGTCCCCGTCACCGAGGAGGCATCCATCCTCATGATCGCCCCCTTCCCAAACTGACGCTCAATCTGTGAGAGCGCTGTTTCCAGATCTTTCTTTTTTTCTTCGTTCCACATAATACCTCATTCCATGAGATGATGTATCTTCGTCATTGACCGATTTGAATGAATTTGATGCTAATTCTGATCAGTCAAAGTCGCAATCCTTATTGGCACTTGAAATGGGATTGGGACACCAGAAACAAAATGAATTCAGGATAACTTTTAAATGATAAAAAATATATTTAATCATTAATGATCAAACACACATTTACATATTGTTTTTTTTACCACCTAATTTTTTTGAAATATCCTTTGATGATTCCTAAAGCAATGATATAATTCATAAAATTTTTCGATTCTCTCTTTTATGGTGTTGGCAAACAGTTTGGAGTCATTTGCTTGGTGTTTGCATGGCATTATGCTATTCCCCTGATTTGATTTCCAACATTCATCATTGGTCGGAAAAAGAGGGTTTTCTCCGAACTTGAATTGGCATGGGCTGAAGCCAGTTCCAATCCCAAAGTCACAGTTTTATTTGATCAGCCAGACCATACAAAATCATTAATTATTAAAACCAAGAAGATCATGCGTAGAATATTAGTCACTGGGGGTGCAGGATTTTTAGGATCGTTTCTTTGTGAAAAACTGCTGGGGGAGGGACATGAGGTTCTGGCTCTGGATAATTTCTATACGGGTAGTCGAAAGAACATTAAACATCTGCTGGATGATTCTTATTTTGAACTGATCCGGCACGATATTGTGGAACCAATCCTTCTTGAGGTGGATTGGATTTTCAACATGGCCTGTCCCGCTTCTCCAGTCCATTACCAGTACAATCCGGTAAAAACGGTAAAGACCAGTGTGATGGGAGCCATTAACATGCTTGGTCTAGCCAAGCGTGTTCATGCCAGAATCCTGCAGGCCTCAACTTCAGAAGTTTATGGGGATCCCGAAATCCATCCCCAAAAAGAAAACTATTGGGGATCAGTGAATCCGATCGGTCTTAGAAGCTGCTATGATGAAGGCAAACGCGTCGCAGAAACCCTGATGATGGATTACCATCGGCAAAACCAAGTCGACATCAAACTGGTTCGTATTTTCAATACTTACGGGCCTCGCATGCACATTAATGACGGCCGGGTGGTCAGTAATTTCATCGTTGCTGCACTGAAGCAAGAACCCCTTGAAATATTTGGTGATGGAGAGCAGACACGATCTTTTTGTTATGTCAGTGATTTGATCGAAGTGATCCTAAGGATGATGAAAAAAGACGATTTCATCGGCCCGGTCAACATCGGCAATCCCGGTGAGTTCACCATACGGGAACTTGCCGAAAAAGTTCTCCAATTGACCGGATCACGTTCTAAAATCATGGTCAGGGAGGAGCGTTCCGATGATCCTGTTCGTCGACGTCCGGATATTTCGCTGGCTCGTGAAAAACTGGGCTGGGAGCCAACAGTCCCCTTGGAAGAGGGGCTTCGAAAAACCATAGAGTATTTCGAAAAGGTTTTGCTGGAAACATAAATTCAATGTTTGAATCAAAATTCATCCTTCCATTACGCCAACTGAACCTGCGTAGCATTTATTTACTATTATTGTTTTTGCTTCTTGCAGGAACTCTGATGGCTGCACCCAAGTTCTTGGAGCCTCTACTCAGCTACGATACGGCGGATCCTGTCACAGCCATTGCGTTCACAGCAGATGAAGCGCTGGTGGTACTTGCACTAGAAGAAGGTGAAGACAGTTTGCTGGAACTCAGAGAAGTTAATTCGGGTAAAGTAATTCAACGGTTCCGTTCTCCAGATAACCCTGCAACAGAGCTTGTATTTGATTTTCGTCAGCGTTTGCTTGCTCTATCAGGGCTGAAACGTATTGAGCTTTGGGATCTTGAGTCAGTAGAAACGGAAACAGATCCATCCATGATTTCACAATCAAGGATTTGGCAGAAGGAGGTCAAGTCTCCGGCGAAAATGAAGTTCAGCCAAAAGACAGCAAAACTGCGTTGGACCGAAGGCATGGAATTAAAGGAAATCCCAATTAGGCCTCCCTTTATTGAGGCCGAAGTCTGGACGGGATTGGAAGGATCCAAAGAATTAGAAAACTTCCAATTTGATGCGGCTGAAAAGATCCTGGCCCTCACTGAAAAGGGAAATACTCAAATCAGACTGCTTCAACCTTGGCAGAATCAGGTTCTTCCAAAACTCGATTATCATCATTTTCCTGTCGTGGACATGTTTTTCCTGGAGAAAGACCAGCTCATCTCCCTGGACAGGGAGCAGAATCTAGCATGGGGTAACATCAAGACCAGGATAAAAAGCTCACCAAGAAGAAAAGATGTGGATTCTCTGGAAGGACAAGCCCAAAAGCTGTTCCAAATCTATAAGGATCAGGTTCTGCTTTATACGACTTCAAACCCTGATCGAGCTCGGATTTTGGAACGGAACGGAAAAGTCTATCACACTCTTTCCTTGAGCTCATCAGGAGCAGTCAAGGTAAGTCCCACGGGTAGATACGTGATGACTGCCGATGAAGACAATCGTGTTCAACTTTTCCAAAGTGTTCTTCATCAATCTTCAGAGGATTACCTGAAAAAGCTCAACCACTATGGTGCCGAAGAAACCGCACGCAGGTTCCAAAATCAGCTTCCTGAAAATTCTGTCAGTTCCAAAGACATCAGTTGGAAAGATGAAAATAAAACCCTGAAAATCCTGGAAGAAAGTCTGAAGGTTGCTGAAACCACTCAACAGTGGCTGGAAGCAGAAAGTCTCGCAAAAGAAATCCTGATTTTGGATCCAAAAAACAGCCAAGCAAAAGCAACCCTGAAACGCTTGAAAGACAACCAGGATGGATTGATTTTGGAAAAGGGAATAAAGCTGTTGGAAGAAAAACAGTATGCTGAGGCTATATCCCTATTCAAAAAAATCAGTCAGGACAGCCCGATGCACCCCGATGCTAGAAATCTGATTGCCTCTGCGGATCGGGATGTCCAGACGGCCCTTTCCCTAAAAAATGCTGAAGAACAGATACGTATTGGAAATTGGGAAGGTGCCTCGATAATTTTGCAGCAAATCCTGGAAAACGATCCAGCAAACATACGTGCAAAACAACTGCTTGAGGATGCAGAATCAACCTATTTCTGGTCCAGGATAGAGAATACATTTTATCTAGTGTTGATAATTTTGCTCGCATCGGCAGGGTTATGGTGGCTCTACCGAAAAAGGCAGCAGTTGGGATCTGTGTTTTTCAATAACAATGAAGAACCTGTCAGCCTCAAAACTTTCCCCAATGTGAATCTCAAAGAGGAGACACCCGATACACCCAGTCCGGATGAGAATAGGTTTACCGAGACACTGAGTAAAACTTCCGAATTCCTCAATCTTGCAAAAAAACGTGATTTTTCAGGAGAGCATGCGACACGTCTTATGGATTTCGAGGCCGAAATTAAAATCATTTCTGGAAAAGCCCATGAACCGGATGCAGATTTTAAAAGACTCAATACCCAGTTGATGGTACTCATGCAGACCCTCAGAGGATTGAAATTCAAGGGGCGCCCTCAACAACAAAAACAGAAATCAGGGAACAAGAAAAAAGAATCGAAAGCGGACCAGCAGAAGGAAAATTATTATCAACTGCTTGGGGTGAAACCTTCAGCTTCTGAGAGTGAAATCAGAAAAGCCTACCATCAAAAAATCAAGGAGTACCATCCGGACAAGCATCAGACCACAGAATTTGAATGGGTTCGTGAACAGGCCGCCAGCATGAGCCAAGATCTTACCAAAGCCTACGAAACCTTAAGCGATCGCTCTTCCCGTGAGCGTTATGATGCTACCCTGATTTGAGTGTGAATACATTTTCAAACAGTTTCCTCTTTTCTCCTTATTGAAATCTCGATGCTTCAACCAAATTTTCCCAAAGAACTGATCCTGCTCATGCAGGGAATCCGAGATCTAGGTGGTCAGGCCTTCATCGTGGGAGGAGCTATAAGAGATTTTCTCCTAAACAAAGATTTTCCAAAAGACCTGGATATTGAAGTTTTTGGGGTCGAGATTTCCGTACTGGAAAATCTGCTCTCCAAGACAGGGAAACTCTCTAAAGTTGGAAAAAGCTTTGGCGTCCTAAAATTGAAACTAGATGACCGTGAATATGATTTCAGCCTTCCAAGGGAGGAATGGAAAACAGGGAGTGGACACCGAGGATTTCAGGTCAGAACCTTAACCTCCCTGGCCTATCCAATCGCAGCCTTGAGGAGGGATTTTACTATTAACAGCATCGCTTATGATCCTCTTAGCCATCAGTATCTGGATCCATTCCAAGGCAAAAGGGATTTAGAAAGGAAGACGCTTCGACATATTGGTACCTCCTTTTCGGAAGATCCTTTAAGGGTTTTGAGAGCGATGCAGTTTTCTGCAAGATTTGAATTCCGGGTCGCACCTGAGACGATTAGGCTGTGCCGGAAATTGGACCTTGGTGAACTTCCAAAGGAACGCATTTTTGAGGAATTCAGGAAACTCCTGCTGCTTTCGGAAAAACCCTCTACGGGTCTGGAAACGGCTCGCAAACTTGGAGTTTTAGATTTCTTTCCAGAACTCAAAAAATTGCATGGAATTCCTCAAGATCCTCAATGGCATCCTGAAGGGGATGTCTGGACTCATACCTTGCGGGTTTTGGATGCTGCCTCAACATTAAAAACGGGAACGGATTCCAAAGACCTGGAACTGATGCTCGCAGCTCTCTGTCATGATTTTGGCAAAGAACCCACCACCTCATTGGTTAATAAACGCTGGCGCAGCCATTCTCACGATGAAATGGGTTCTGTTCAGACCGGAATTTTTTTGGAACGTTTGACCCGTGAGTTGCCACTAATCAGAAAGGTCCAGCAACTGGTGCTGGACCATTTGCGTCCCCATCAGCTATACAACGATAGGGACCGAGTCAGAAGTCCTGCCATAAGGAGGTTGGCACTTAGAGTTCCCATCAAAGATCTGGTACGCTTGGCCCATGCGGATTATCTGGGTATAATTGAAGTAAATGACAGACAATATCAATTTCCCGCTGGGGAATGGCTACTTGAAGAAGCCTCTAAGCTTTCCGTTCACGAAAGGCCTCCACAACCTTTCCTTAAAGGACGACACCTCCTTGAACTAGGAATGAAACAAGGTCCGTCCATGGGCTCTCTCTTGGAAAAAGCTTTCGATGCGCAAATCAATGGACAAATAAGATCGCTGAAGGAGGCCCTCGATTGGGCGAAAACCATGCTACCTCAAGAATCCCTGGCGGGAAAAAACCACTCTGAAGAAACCCAAAACGAGAATCAACTGATCCCGCATGAGTCATAAAACTTTGGCCAACAATCGACGCGTAAGGCACGAATACATGATTCTGAAAACGCTGGAAGCAGGTATAGAGTTGCGCGGCACGGAAGTGAAAAGCATCCGTGAAGGAATGATCAACCTATCCGAAAGTTACTGCAAGATCGACGATCGAATGCAGGCTTTTCTGCTGAATGCTCATATTTCCCATTACCATTTCGGTAACCGTCATAATCACGACCCGCTACGCAAAAGAAAGCTTCTGTTGCATCGTCACGAAATTAAAAGGCTCTATGGGCAATTAAAGCAACAGGGATTGACCTTGATACCCCTGAAAATCTATCTCAAACAAGGCCTGATCAAATTGGAAATCGGCCTGGGTAAGGGCAAGAAACTGCACGACAAACGCGACACCATGAAAAGGAGAGAGGCTCAACGTGAGGTCGAGCGCAGTCTGAAGGAGAAGTGATCCATCAAGCGGATGAAAAAAGCCGAATCGTATCATATTCCTGACTCACTAGAAATGCAGTGGCTGGCCTTGAGCCTCGTATCAGGTTTGGGCTATCGGTCAATACAGAGGCTGCTGGATTCAGGAAAAACTTTGGCAGACATGCTTCAGGCTACTCCCGGGGCACTGATCCGGGACTTGGGCATCAAGGCCGAATTGGCGCGAAAGATATCATCCGCGGCACATGCCAGCGGTTACCTCATGGAAAAACGACTTCTTCAGGAAAGTCCGGAGATTCGGCTGTATTGTCCAGAGTCTGAGGCATATCCTTTGCAGTTGAAAGAAATAGAGAGTCCACCCGGTGTTTTGTACTGGAAAGGAATCGAAGGTTTGGCTGAACAACCCTGCCTTGCCTTTGTCGGTTCTCGTGCATGCAGCGGCTACGGACTGAAACATACGAAGCGTCTCATCCATGAACTGGCTGAGGCACAACCTGAACTCGTTATTGTCAGTGGAATGGCCAGGGGTATTGATACCGTTGCCCATGAAACAGCGCTTGAAGCAGGATTGAAAACGATTGCTGTATTAGCTGGTGGTTTGAATCATCTTTATCCTCCGGAAAACAAACATCTGGCAACTAGAATCCAAAAAAAAGGTGCATTGATAACGGAATTTCCTATGGCGGTCAAACCATTAGCAAAACATTTCCCTATCCGCAATCGGGTCATCAGCGGCCTCTCACTGGGAGTCGTTGTCAGCGAAGCCAGATTGAAGAGCGGAGCCAATATTACTGCTGCATTTGCCCTTCAGCAGAATCGGGAGGTCTTTGCTTTGCCGGGACAGGTTGATTCAGAGGCAAGCGCCGGCACCAACCGGCTCATATCGCGTCAACATGCAAAGCTGATCACGAGAGCAGATGAAATTTTGGAAGAACTTCAGTTTGGTCAAGCAAAAACCAAGCAGCCTCTTTTGCCACTTTTTCAGGCCCCAAAGGTGATCAAGCTGAACCAGTTCTCTGAACTGGAAAAGACAGTGCTGAAGTACATCGAAAAAGGAATCGAGGAACTCAATGACCTTCATGTCGAAACTGGTATTTCTATGAGCCAGTTGCAGGGAGTGATGCTGGAATTAGAACTTAAAGGAATCATTCAACAGAATCATTCCAGCTATTATTCCATCAAGGAAAACATTGTATTCCAAAAAGATAAAATATAGATATAATCAAAAACTTTTCCAATGAAGAAACTGGAAACCATCATCTATATTGTAGGCCCCAAACGTAGTTGGGAATTTCAGGCAAGGCATGTGAAGAGGATATTCCTGTTCATTTTGCTTGTCATCCTTGGCCTTGGAGGCACGATCGGATATCAGGAATATGATCACCTCCAGGCTCTCAAAAAAGCTGATGTAAAACTGGATCAGGAAAATCTGAAAAATGAAAAATTGCTGGCCCTGATTGCAAGAATCCGAGAGGAGGGAATGAAAGATAATCCCTCTGTAACCACCACTACTGATGTTGATTTGAGCAAACAGCAAAAATTGAACGAGCAACAGTCCATCCTGATTGAACAACAGAGGAAGGAACTGGGCGACCTAAAAGGAGTGCTGACACAAAGAGAACGAGTCATCCAGCAATTTCAGCTGGAAAAACAATCTACCAAAGATCAAGTCATCAACCTCCAGGAAAAACTTCGCATATCCCAAGAAAATTTTGAACAGACCAACCTTGAAAAGCAAACCACCCAACAACGTGTTCAAGAAATTGAACAAGAACTTGCTGAAGTCAGGAAATCCCTGGAAAAATTAAAACAAAAAAACACAGCAAAGAAAAAATTAGATAAGATATCCACTCAATCAGGCTCTGTAATTAATGTCAGTAACCTAAAAATCAAACGTTCTGCATCTAAAATCCAAGTTTCTTTCCAAATCAACAACCAAACTAAACAAAGACAAAGTGGGCGGGTTGGAGTTTATATCACATCAAACGAGAACGCCAAAAAACCCATGCCTTATTCTTCTGGTAAAACCCAATCCTTCGGAATTCGAAGGTTTAAGAGCATCGTAAAAGAACTCGTTGATGACAAATCTGGAGAACAGATTCGTATCATTGTTTGGAACTCAAAAAGGAATACGGTCCTCGATGAAGTGTTCCGAATTCCTAACTGATCTTCTTACCATTTTTCTACTTTTCCCAGTTTTTTTCTGATGGAAACTTCCCTACTAGAACTTGTGGGGATCGGTAAACGCTTTGGTTTCCATCAGGTACTTCGTGACATAGACCTGGTTCTAAACGATGGCGAGTTTGTTCTGGTGCTTGGAAACAACGGCGCAGGCAAATCAACGTTGTTGCGCATCCTCTGCCTTTTGATGAATCCAAATGTGGGAGAGATGCTTCATAGAAATATCCCTCTCAAAGAACAACGGACTGCTTGGCTGAAACAAACCGGCGCCCTCTCTCATGAATCCCGTTTCTATAGTGATTTGACGGCAAGGGAAAATCTTAAAATTTACGGGACGCTTTATGGAGAACATGACCTCGATTTTCGGGTAGATGAAGTCCTAAAACAATGTGATCTGATTCATGCTGCAAATCTTCCAGTAAGAGCATACAGCAGTGGAATGAATAAAAGACTTATGATCGGCAGGCTCATCCTACTAAAGCCCCAGTTCCTGATCCTGGATGAGCCTTTCACTGGGCTTGATCAAAAATCACTGGATTGGTTCAAAAACTACCTCCAAGACTTTCATCAAAACGGAGGAACAGTGATGCTCGTGACGCATCAACTCGAACTCGGGCTCGATTTAGCCACAAGGGTCCTGTTTCTTCATCGGCAAACGATCCTGCATGATATGAAAGCCAACTCGCTTAACGCCGAGGACTGCCAAGCTATATTAGAGGGGTGACTCATTTTTGCACCACCATCCATCGGCAGACAGATTTTGAAATTTGTCTGAAGATACCTATTAAAGAAATCATTTTCGAGCATCAATCCTTAAGCCGTCTTGGGGAACTGGATACAGCCACTATCTTGGAGATGCTGGAACGCTGGAAAAAAGTTGGACGAATAGCTCTACTGCAATGGGACCTGCTTCATGATGAAAAATCCTTTCAGGAGGCCATCGGGGTTTTAAAAGAGCTTCCACTGGAAAAATTTTTCGCCATCCGGGTACAGGACCTTGGTGCAGCAAATTGGCTTCGAAAACATCACAGCAATCTCAAACTGCAATGGATCGTTGAAGGCAGCAACCACAATCTAAAAGGGTTGCTGCGCTGGTCGGAATTTTTAAAACCGCAACTCGACCGTTTGGTGCTATCCAGTGAAATCCCTGAGTCTGTTTTAAAGAGGTGCTTTACGGAACTTCCCCAGGGCTGTGAAATTCTCGGAATCGGACGTGTTCTTCTTTTTTACTCGCCCAGACACCTGCTGAGCTCTCTGAATGAAACTAACGAAAAATCTCCTGGAATGCTTAGCGTATCTGTTTCCACTGAAGAAACTCCGCAGCGAAAATTGGCAACCATTGAAAGCAAACACGGAACATTTTTATTTTATGACCGAGACCTTTTCTTGCTCGAACATTTTTCCAGACTGAATGATTTCGGCCTTCAGGCTTTCAGGCTGGATTTACGCCATGTGGGAATGCAATGGTTGCCATCGATCATCAATACCGACCCCGAAGATAAAGCATCCATAACGAAACTGAAAAAGGAATGGCCCAGCAAAACCTTTCAAGGTTTCTTCCGTGCCAACCGAACGGACAAAGCGTTGAAGCGAATGAAAAACCCCTTTAGGCAGGCCGGATCATCCAGACCTGTTGCGGAAGTTTTGGAAGCTTCCAAAAACCATCATCTCGCATTACTCATCAAACAAAGCATCAGATCCGGCGTTCAACTTTGGGGGGTCACTCCGGAAGGCCGGATTCTAGCACTGAAGAGCAACCAACTAACTGACATCCAGTATAATCATCTCGAAGCGGCTGAACCCGATCAGGTCGTGCTGATTCCCCATGAAAAATATGCTGTACCAAAAACTCTTGTTTATTCTGTCAAACCAAATTTTGACTGAAGCAGATAAGCACTTGGACTCCTCCTCAAACTGTGATATTTTCGTTAGCGTTTCCAAGATCCAGCCAAGATGAAGCTTATTAAAGTTGATTCCTGGTTTATCAAAGGATTACCTGTTTCGAAAAAATAATTAAGACCCCCTCAGCAAGAATTTTCATTACAAAGGGTAGCCATGACCAATCAAGAAACTCTCATTCAAGAAATCCAGGATGAGATTGCAGCAGACATGTCTGAAAGGCAAAGTGTGATCGAATCAGCACAGGCAAAAGACAAAGAGATTCAAGCTCGTATGGACCGAGGTGAAATCGGAATCAGCCATGGTTCTGATAACGTCGTCGCACTTTTGATGTTTATGCTGGCAACTGTCGTGACTCTGCTGGCGTTGTTTTTTGTTTTTCAAATCAATCCGGCCCATTACCAACCTTAATTTCATTCATCTGAGACTCGACTTCTCCCAGTTGAACACCCAAGCAGTAAGAGGATGCCGCGCCGTGTGATGGTGCTTGGGGTGGGCTCATTTGCCCATGCCGTGATGACGATTCTTGAGGAATCGGGTGCAGAAATCTGCTGTTACCTCACCAGGGGTTATGGTCACTATGGTCCCTCTTTGGCCGGTACCGTTTTTGACTCTGAAAAGCATCCCTCACCCCTGCCACTGATCGAATCATTTCAGCCAGATCTGATTGTTCCCATGTCCATAGCCTGGGCTGAAAAAACCTGGGCTGAAGGAATGGGAACAAAACCCATTTTAAGCCCCGTTGGCAAAGCCATGCAGATTGAGATTTCTCGTAGTTTTGCTGCAAAAATGTGCAAAAAGTTCGGTGTTCCGGTTCCAGAATTTTTTCATGCAGACTCCAGAGAGGAGGCCATTGAAATCATTAACGATAATCCTCGTCCTTATGTCCTTAAAAATCCAACCTGCTCCCCTTTCAGCCCCGTACATACCATAGTTTGTGAAACAGTCGAAGACACCCTAGGCTGGATCAAAAGAATAGATGATTCTGAAGGGGTGTTTTTACAAGAGTATATTGGAACAGCTGAAGCTGGTCATTTTGTTTTCATCAATGAAGGTGAAATACAAAGTTTGGTCACGAATCAGGAATACAAACGCAGCTTTACAGGGAATATGGGACCGGTTGCAGGGGCACCACTTGGTGGAATTGCCCAAACTGATCCGGATGATCAATACGGACTTGCAGAACAATTAATTCTTCCGCTCAAACCATGGTTTTTAGAGACAGGTTTTCGTGGTCCACTTCAAGTCACAGCAATTCAAAAGGAAGGAAAATGGCATGCGATCGAATACAATATAAGACTTGGTGTCACAACAGCAGCATTGATGCTGAGAATGTTAGAAGATCCCTTAACAAATATGATCGATTTAGTGGAAAATCGAAAACCTTCTATAAAATGGAAAAGTGGTCATAATTATGGCTGCACCCTGACCTTGGCTGGTCAGGGATACCCCTTTGTAGTGCCATTCATTCCCAGTCTTCCAGTTGATGTGAAAACCCCCTTGGATTGTGATTTATGGTGGAATGAAGTCGATATAGAAAATGAAAGTCTTTGCATGGCTTCACACCAGAATTTAGACATGGGGCACCGCGTTTGTGATGTCAACGCATTTTCTGAAAATTTAACCGATGCGATTAAAAAAGTTTATCAAAATATCGAAAAGATACGTTGTCTTGGAAGCTACTACCGACTCGATTTGGGGCAATCACTTTGGCCTCCTGGTAGAGGATTTTAAAATTTGATCATGAATCCATTAATGCTATCAGAATCAATTGATTACAAACTTCCGGAAGAAAAAGAAAAATCCGGATATGTAGAAAAAAAATTCGACGAAATAGCTAAGAAATATGATCTGTTCAATGATCTGATTACATTTGGAATGCATCGTTACTGGAAAAAATTTGTTGCAAAGAAAACTGGTTTGGCTCCCGGAGAAAAGTGCTTAGACCTTTGCACCGGGACAGGTGACATCGGTCGTGCTGTCTTAAAATATCAACCACAGGCATCGGTAACAGCCCTCGATTTTTCATCAGAGATGCTGGCTTTGGCCCGCGAAAATCAGAAAAAATCCCGCGATACTTTAAGATATTTGCGAGGAGATGCCATGGCGCCTCCCTTTCCCGAAAACCATTTTGACGCAGTGACTGTGGGTTATGGACTGCGAAATGTATTAGATCTTCAAGTATGTCTGAAAAATATTCTCTCCATGCTCAAACCTTCCGGAGTTCTGATCAGTCTGGATGTTGGAAAAGTAGGATTGCCGGTGATTGCAGAATTGAACCAGTTTTATTTTTTCAAAATCGTACCCTTAATTGGAAAATGGTTGATGCCCGGGCAGGAAATGTTTGACTATCTTCCGCACTCATCCCTGGAATATCCAGACCAAGAAAATCTAAAGAGAATCCTTCTTGATGTAGGGTTTCACCAAGTGGATGTGTTTGACTTCGTTTTTGGCGCATCCACGGTTCATGTTGCCTATAAAGCTGCAAACACCTGAAGGCATGCTGAGAGTGCCAATTGACCCGATTATCGGTTTTAGTTAGTGTTTTTAGAAGAGATCAATAATGTATCCACCTGCAAGGCTGATTTTCTTACAAGAACAGAAGAAATGGTTATTTTAAATTATCAATTTATATCAATAATTTAAGCTCAATATGACTCTTCCTGATTTTGGAACTTTGTTTTTTTGATCAATCCTATGCTCGCTTCTCCTCAATTCAAAAATACAGAAGAACTTCCTTCTTTGGCCAAATCATCCAACAAGATCATTGAGCAGTTGGATTTGCTGATGCAAACCCAACAAAGAAAATCGTTGGGTGGAGAAGGAATAAAACGGATTGAAGCTTATACTTCAATGCAGGATCCACTGCTTTGGTTGCACTCTCAAAAAGCTGATAAAAAAACTTTTTGGAGAGGACGAGATGGAGAAGAAAATATTGCAGGCATTGGAGAAACCCTGGTTTTTGAAAGCGAGCATGGAAACTCCAGCGAGCTGATGTTGCAGCGACTCCGTCGACTGCTTTCCAGCTCTTCGGAAGGTGTCAGGATTTTTGGAGGAATGCGGTTCAATCTTTCTTCAGGCTCCGTTTCAGAAGAATGGCATTCATGGAAACATTCCCGTTTTATCATTCCTGAGATCGAACTGATCAGTACCAAGGAAGGAACCCGGCTGGCCTGTAATGTGAATCTTGCAGAGCTTGGTGATACCCGACGAATGCAGGAACTGAAAAAACTACTTTCAGGATTAACAGAAGCACGTTCCACAGATTCTTCCGGGTCAACCTTCCATTACCTCAACAAAAGCCAAAACCCCGGTTATGAAAAATGGTGCGACAATGTCAATCAAGCACTCTCTGAAATTCATTCTGGTTCACTGCAAAAGATTGTTCTCGCCAGGAAAGCAGAATATCAAATGCAAATGGCTTACGATCCTCTGCAGATCCTTCTTAATTTAAGAGATCGGGCACCACATGCTTATCAATTTTGTTTCCAGATAGACATAGATCATGCCTGGTTAGGCATCAGCCCGGAACGCCTATACCGTAGGCAGTTGAGAAAAATAGAAACAGAAGCCGTGGCAAGCACACGCCCACGTGGACTAGGTCCTGGGGAGGACAAAAAACTTGCCATGGAACTACTTCAATCCCAAAAAGAAGTTCGAGAACACGAACTTGTGCTGGAAAGAATCGAAAACTTGCTCAGCCAGTTATGTGACAAGACAACAAGGCAATCTTACCGGGAAATACTTAAATTAAGACATGTTCAGCATCTTCAAAGCCGTTTTGAAGGTCATTTGCATCCGGAACATGGAGAAGCCGCTTTGTTGACAGCCATTCATCCAACCCCTGCCGTCTGTGGAATTCCAGACGAAGAAGCTCGGTCACGGATTGAGCAATTGGAGAAATTCGATCGTGGATGGTACGCAGGACCCGTAGGTTGGTTCAGCAAAAACGGAGCCGAGTTTGCTGTCGCTATCCGTTCTGCCCTGATGGATCATCAAACTTTGAGGATTTTTACCGGTGCAGGAATTGTTCAAGGTTCCAATCCAGATTCCGAATGGGAGGAAATCAATGCAAAACTTCGCAACTGGGAATCAATTTTGGAGCCAGTGTGAGCGGCAACGCCGCATCCTGGAATACACTTTGGGGTAATTGGATCGTTGAGGAACTGATCCGTTGCGGTTTGCGGCTCTTTTGCATTTCTCCTGGTTCCCGTTCCACCCCCCTTACAATAGCGGCAGCCAGAAACCCTGAAGCAGAGATCAAGCTCATCTATGATGAACGTGCCTCAGCCTACTATGCCCTGGGATACACCCGTGCAACCGGCCTTGCAGGGGTATTGATCTGCACTTCAGGAACAGCAGCTGCCAATTTCCTACCAGCGGTCGTTGAGGCCTCAGTTGAGCAAATTCCAATGTTGATTCTAACAGCGGACCGTCCCCCAGAACTGCAGCAGACAGGAGCCAACCAAAGCATCAATCAAAATCAACTTTTCGGCTCTCATGTTCGGTGGTTTTTTGATCCCGGATGTCCCGGGCCTGAACCCTCAGGGAGTACCCTGCTATCCTGCGTCGATCAGGCTGTTCATCTTGCCCACCACCCGCTTCCTGGTCCTGTCCACCTCAACCTCCCTTTCCGGGAACCGTTTCTCTTGCAGCAAAACCAGAATCTGGATGAAGTTGCTGTTGACCCAGACCTGCAAATTTGGAAGAAAGAAAAAATTCCCTGGATAAGACATGCAACACCCAAGATCGGAACAGACGAAAAAGTTCTTAGGGAGCTAGCACAGAATCTTCCAGAAAAGGGAATCCTCAGTATTGGACGCATTCCTTCCAACGCCTATCAATCGGTTAAAAAATTTGCAGGAATACTGAAATGGCCTGTCTTTGCAGACATTTCCTCCGGCCTGCGTCTTGGATCTGGAACGCCAAACCGGATCACATATTTCGACCAACTTTTGTTAGACCAAGATTTTTTTACAACACATCTTCCGCAAAAAATTCTTCACTTGGGTTTTGCTCCTACTTCCAAACGATGGCTCAGCGTCATGGAAACCCTTCCTGCAGAAGATTTGCTCTGGATCAAGCAGGGTTCTTCAAGACTGGACCCTACCCATCGTTTCCGAAACGTTTTTGAAACATCTCTGCATGAATTCTGCAAACTGATGCTTCCATGGCTCGGAAACCGAAAAAATTCTGAATGGACCGGGCATTGGCTGGCTGAATCGGAAAGGATTGAAATACTCATGGACGAGTTTATTTCAAAACAGATTGGAATTTCGGAAATGTCGTTGACTCAGAAACTGACAGAAATCATCCCCGATACTCATGCGCTTTTTCTCGGCAACAGCCTTCCAGTCAGGGAAGTCGATTTTTATGGAAGTGGAAACGGATCTACTGTGTCGGTAGGACTCAATCGTGGGGCCAGTGGCATTGACGGACTGGTTGCTTCTGGAACCGGGTACGCCAAGGGCCTTGACCGGCCTTTGACACTCTTGCTCGGAGATCTCTCACTTTTACATGATTTGAATTCGATTCAGCTGATTGCGGAAAGCTTTCAACCTGTTGTGCTGATCGTTCTCAACAACCAGGGTGGAGGCATTTTTTCTTTTTTACCCGTTTCAGAACACCAGGATATTTTTGAAACCTATTTTTCTACACCGCACTCGCTAGAATTCGAAGAAGCCGCTAAAATGTTCGGAATGCCTTATTTTAAGCCTCATTCGATGGAAGAATTTCAAACAATCTACCTGGAACGGGTGGGTTCCAACACATCCTGCATCATCGAATTAAAAACCGTGAAAGAAGACAATGTTCGTTTGCAAAAAAAATGGACCGAGTTTCTTCTCACAAACACATATCAAGTGCAGGATCCTAGAGCATGAATCCTCAGACCTCTAATCATTATGAAAGAACAATACTGGAATAAAGCCCCGGATTTTGAAGACATCATTTACGAAAAATCTGCAGAAGGCATTGCTAAGATCACAATCAACCGCCCTGAAGTGCGTAATGCTTTCAGACCACTGACAGTGAAAGAAATGCAGCAGGCTCTTGAGGATGCCCGAGAGGACTCTGAAATTGGGGTAATCATCCTGACTGGTGCGGGCGACAAGGCTTTTTGCTCCGGAGGCGACCAGCGTATCCGAGGAGATGCGGGATATCAGGATTCCGGAACGGGTCATCTCAGGCTCAATGTGCTTGATTTCCAGAGACAAATTCGCAACTGCCCCAAACCGGTGGTAGCGATGGTGGCTGGCTATGCCATTGGCGGAGGGCACGTACTCCATGTGATGTGCGATCTCAGCATTGCTGCAGATAATGCCATTTTCGGTCAAACCGGTCCCAAAGTCGGTTCTTTTGATGGAGGTTATGGTTCCAGTTACCTTGCACGAATCGTCGGCCAGAAAAAAGCCCGTGAAATCTGGTTCCTATGTCGACAATACGATGCACGCCAGGCACTTGAGATGGGTTTGGTGAACACCGTCGTTCCATTGGCTCAGCTTGAAGAGGAAACGATCCAGTGGTGCAGGGAGATGTTGCGTATGTCCCCGGTCGCACTCCGGTGTTTGAAAGCCGCGATGAATGCTGATTGCGACGGACAAGCAGGTCTTCAGGAACTTGCAGGAAATGCGACAATGCTTTTTTACATGTCCGAAGAAGGTCAGGAAGGACGAAACGCCTACCTTGAAAAACGTCCCCCAGATTTCAGCCGCTTCACCCGCCATCCTTGATCTTCAAGATCCCTCAGGTGGTGGCTTCTCAAAATCAATCAACTGATCCAACTTCCAGCATCCCTCTCTGGAAATCCTGGTTGTTGGCATTACGGCCAAAAACTCTTGGGGCAGGAGCAGCTCCTGTGCTGATAGGAACCGCGATGGCCTTCGAATCCGGTAAAGGGCATATGCTCTCGGCCATCGCAGCTCTCGTCGGAGCCCTTCTGATCCAGATCGGAACCAACTTGTCGAATGATTATTTTGATTACATCAAGGGAGCCGACACTGAAGAAAGGCTTGGCCCGGTACGTGCGACTCAGGCCGGCTGGATCAGTCCCCGGATCATCTTAAGAAGCAGCCTGTTGGTTTTCGCATCCGCTGTCCTGATTGGGCTATTTCTCGTCTGGCGAGGTGGCTGGCCAATCGTTCTGATCGGAATTTTATCGATCATTTTCGGCATCCTTTATACAGGAGGACCTTATCCATTGGCCTATCATGGACTGGGTGAATTGTTTGTTCTGATTTTTTTTGGACCGGTCGCCACCTTGGGCACTTATTATGTTCAGGCCCTGGAATTCTCATCCGAAGTCTTCATTGCCGGACTTGCACCCGGACTGCTTTCAACAGCCCTGCTTGCCGTCAATAATCTTCGTGACATCCCTACCGATCTCAAAGCCCGAAAAAGAACCCTCGCGGTACGCTTCGGTTCCCGATTCGCAAGAATCGAATACATCATCTGCATCTTTGGAGCTCTCTGTATCCCCCTGCTTTTGGTGTATTTGCAAAAGCATCACTGGTTCTCACTGGCAGCATCCTTGGCCTTGCTCCCGGCTATACCCGCAATGAGGGTTGTCATCTCTGGTGACTCTGGTGCAGTGCTCAATGAAACCCTGGCCAAAACCGGAAAAGTCCTGATGATTTTCAGCGTTCTTTTTTCAGCAGGCTGGCTGATCGGTTAATCTTCATGGAACCCTTAAGCTGGAACATTTACCGCTACCGGCTTCCCTTCACCCGTCCGATGCGGATGCTGGGAAGAAACCTGACTTTCCGGGAAGGACTGGTTCTGCAAATCCTAGACACTCAGCAAAAATGTGGTGAAGGGGAAATCGCACCACTGGAGGGAGTTCACCAGGAAAACCTGGAAGATGCTGAAAGGACCCTGTTGAGCATACTTGAAGGGAAAGAGGTTTTATCTCCTGAATTTCCCTCCATCCGCTTCGGACTGGAAATGGCGTGGAATGTCTACCTTGCCAAATTTCACCACCAAAAACTCATTCCAAAAAACATTTCAGCTTTGCCGGTCAATGCACTGATGACTTCAGATGTTGAAAACATCGATGAATTTGCTCAGCATCAGAGACAATCGGGCTTCAAGGCAGTCAAAATGAAAGTCGGTGTCAAACCCATCGAAGAAGAAATCAATAGGGTGCTGACTCTGAAAAAACATCTGGCCCATCACATCTCGCTGAGGCTGGACGCAAACCGCGCATGGACTTTGGAAGAAGCACTCAAGTTTGCTTCAGCCATTGAGCATGCAGAGGTTGAATACTGTGAAGAACCCCTGAAAAATCCGGAGCAGCTTGCCTCCTTTTCAGAAAAATCGGAACTGCCTTTGGCTCTGGATGAAAGCGTTTATGAAACTGGAAATCCTGATTTCCTTCCTACAACAAATATCAAAGCCGTGGTCCTCAAACCTTCGAGGCTGGGAGGCTGGAAAAGCTGCCAAAAATGGGTTGACTGGGCTTTACAGAAAAAACTCAATGTCACTTTCAGCAATTGTTTGGAAAGCGGCATGGGACTCAACTGGATCGCCTGCATGAATGCCTCGATGGTTCCTGCCCCAACTCCAGCAGGACTGGACACGTTCCAAAATATTAAGGCCAATTTGATCGATCCTCCCTTTCAACTTACCAAGGGGCACTATTCTATATCTCAAGACTGGCCCCGTTTTTTATGCCTTAACGCTGAAAAAATAGCTTCTGGAAGACTGGATACCGATTTGCTCAAAGATTTTCAGATCAACCTAAACATCGGGTATTCAAGCTAATGAGGAAACCTGAGATGGAAGTATCGGAAGAACTGATTGAAACCGTTCTCAACCAATGGTCTGACCGGGTTTTGATTAAAACTACTGATTCCAGCCTGAGTTATTCCGAGTTCTTCAAAACCGCAGCTTCGTTTTTAGAAATACTGGATACAGAGCCCGGTGAACGGGTGTTCTTATGCAGCAACGATCAATTCTTTCTGATCAGCGCTCTTTGGGCTTTGTGGATGCGTAAATCAGTTGCTGTTCCTGTTAATCCTTCATTACCGAAAGAAAGGGTCTGGCCATTAATGAAAGGCTGTGGAAGCCGATTGTTATTAACCTCCAAAGAAAGGTTCCAGGAAGTTCCTCATGAAATCCGAGTGATGGAACCGGACCCATTGCAGAATGTCGTTTCCAGTAAAATACCTTTTGATTTCAAGATCCTGCAACCGCAGGAACCAGCTTCCATCATTTTCACTTCCGGCAGCACTGGACTTCCGAAAGGAGCCGTACTTTCCCTGGCAAATTTTTGCTTCAGCGCACTGGGAGCGAACCAGCAGATGAAACTGATCCCCGGAGACCGTTGGCTGCTCTCTATACCGCTCTTTCACGTCGGGGGACTGGGAGTCATGTTCCGTTGTCTTCTTTCCGGGGCAACCATGGTGATTCCTGCATCAAAACAATCATGGGAAGACCAGCTTCGGCAGCATTCGATCACTCATCTTTCCTTGGTTCCAACTCAGCTTCAAAGGATGATCGATCAGGAAAATGTGTTTCTACTGAAACCCCTGAAACTGATCCTTCTCGGTGGTGCGGCCCAGTCTTCACAGTTGATTGGACGTGCCCAAAGCTTGGGACTGCGACTGATGACAAGTTACGGATCGACGGAAATGTCCTCGCAGGTCGCAACCGCGAGACCGAAACGGATCCATCAAACCTGGACTGCCTGCGGAGGGGTTCTTCCCTATCGGGAAGTCAGATTGGCAGAAGATGGAGAAATCATGGTTCGTGGTCAAACACGATTCCTGGGTTATCTTGAAATCGAGCCCGATTCGTCCGATTCCGGAGAGCTGAAACTGAAAAAGCCTTTTGATGCGGAAGGGTGGTTTGCCAGTGGTGATCTAGGCCAATGGATTGGAAACCCAGGATCCGAACCATTGTTGAAAATGAAAGGACGTAAGGACAGCATGTTCATTTCAGGAGGAGAAAACATCCACCCTCAGGAAATTGAAGAAAGGCTGATGGAATTTCCAGGAATATTGCAGGCCATCGTGGTTCCGGTTCAGGATTTGGAATATGGACAGCGTCCTGTTGCTTTTTTGAAATTCAATGAAACGGATGATCCATCCTCAGTTCCATTTCTGGATGAAGCTTCCCTGATCTGGGATTTAAGGCAAATACTTGCCCCTTTTCAGATCCCTGATCTGTTCCTGCCCCTGGTGTTGCAGGAAAATCAGCTCAAACCCGCACGCAGTGAGTTAAGCCTCGAGGCGCAACCGGTTTATGATGAATGGAAAAAAATCAAACCGCTGAGGCAGTGGCTGCGCGAAAGACCACCAGGATGGAAAAAAATTCTCACACTGAGAAACAAACAGGTTTTCAAAATCATTCGACTGGAGGGCGGCAAACGCTCATTTCTATATGTCTGCGCAAATTCCAGACAAGAGATCATGGAAAAGTTAACTGGGGATTTTAACAAGCTTTTCGATGCAAAAGATTGGACGGAAATAAGAAATTCCACCCATGAACAATCAGATGAGGAAGCTTATCAAATCATACGCATCCTGGCAGACGATCTAGATAAGGGAAGAATCACGGTCCTAACAAATCTGGATCATGCGAATTCGGAGGAATTCGACCCGTCTCCACTTAGTAGCCTTTTCTCAATGTTTCCATGGGAAATCAAAAATATTTTGGGACTGGTCTGTGTAGAAGGAAACACTTTTGAATACGGATTCTGCGCTCCAGAGCTTTTCCCCCTGCCGAAAACGGGATTTGGACAGGCGGTTTTCCAGTCAGGTGTATGGATCCCTGAATGGCAGCGTTTATACCTACTTCGATGCCTCTTCAGCATCAAGAACCAGAAAAAACAATTTCTGGGATGGAAGGTTCAGTCCCTTAAAAACCTCAAAAAAAGTAAAGATTTTGAGCATCCGATCTGGGAGATGAATAACCTCGAGGAAGCTGTGCTAGAAGCCATTATGATGAAACATCGAATCTTTTCCAAAGATGAACTTGAAAAAGCTAACACTCCTGCCAAGGATCGCCTGAGGCGTGAAAAATTTGGAATTCAGATCAACTGAATCCAACATTCAGGCGCTTCTGGATGGATTGTAAACTACGCCTCCCAGATCCACATACCTCTGTAGAACCGCGCATCCTTCTTCCCGGAGGAAGGAGGGAATGATACTGATTCCCCGTTTTTCTAGCTGCTGATCATAGTCGGTGGGAGCAGGACCCTCATCGAATCCTACAATGTTCTCCACATCCTCCGGTTGTGCGGAAGCAACTACCTCACGGATTCCGGACCAGACGACACTGCCTAAACACATGGCACACATCTTCCCGCTGGTCACCAATTGCAGTTCAGGCAGTTCCGAAATGCCTAGATCATGGGTTCCCAGTTCCTGCTGCGCCAGCATGATTGCCATCATTTCCGCATGGGCTGCTGAACAATTTTGTTCCATGACCACATTCACCCCGACAGAAACGAGTTTTCCAGAATTCCTCTCAAAAACCGCAGCGCCAAAGGGTCCTCCTGTTGCTCGCTCAATGTTTTGCAGGGTCAAGTCGAGTACAAAACGCATCCTTTCTTCAGGGCTTACCAGGGGAAACTCATATTTCTCCAGGAAATCATGGACCCACTCCGGAAGTGAGAGGCTGAGACTATTTTTTTTCATGGGTTTGTTTCAGCAGAGATCAAGAATTTAAACATTTCGATGAAAAAGGATGAAATCTTAAGGGCATTCCTTGAAAATTTGGATTTATATATATTCTTTCAAAAGATCCATAAAACCTGAATAAAGATCATCTAAAAATGCTATGGTAGAAACGCAAAGGAATTGAGTCTGAATCAATGAAACGATAAAGTGAAACAAATTTTCATCATTTCAAGGAGCAATTATGGGTAATAAGATAGACTGGGGTTATTTCCGAAACGGCTGAAACACCTGCAAGCGAGCGCAAGAGTTTCTTGACGCAAATCAAATATCAATATCAGAAAAAATATACGCATCCAAAGAAAAAATTGATGCAGATAAAGCCTGGGATATGATCCAGAATGCGAAATCGGTGCATGTCGCCAAAGGAAAAAAGACGATTCGCTGGAATCCTCAAACAGACAACCGCGAAGAGATCCTTAAAACCGTTATTGGGCCCAGTGGAAATCTACGCGCACCAACTTGGAAAATTGGTAAGGATTTTCTGGTGGGTTTCAGTGCTGAACAATATCAGGATGTGCTGAGTTTATGATTCAAGTCGGAATCATAGGCGCTGCAGGCCTTTCGGGTCAGGAACTACTCTACTGGCTTGCAGATCATCCAGACGCCGAAGTGAAGGTTGCGACCAGCACCAAATTTCAGGGCCAAGACATCCATCAAACTTTTCCGTTTCTTCCGAAACAGCATCTAAGCTTCAGTGGGCATGATGAGGAACTATCAGACTGTGATGTCGTGTTTCTTGCCATACCCAACCGGGCCAGTCTTGAAAATGCCCCAAAGTTGGTAGAACAGGGCCTAAGGGTAATCGACCTTTCAGGGGTGTATCGAATCCGGGAAATTCCGGTTTTTGAAGAAAGTTATGGACTTAAGCATAGCTCTCCAGAACTGCTGAAAGAAGCAGTTTTTGGATTGCCCGAATATTTTCGCTCATCAATCGGAAGTGCCCGTTTGGTCGCCAATCCGGGCTGTTACCCAACCGGAACCCTTCTGGGCATCCTCCCCTTTGCAGACCTACTCGAAGAACTCGACAGACCACCGATCATTGACGCCAAGTCCGGGGTCAGCGGAGCAGGTGGAAGGGTTGAGGATGATGCAACAAATTACGTGGAGGTCAATGAGAATTTTAAAGCCTACAAGCCATTTAAACACCAGCATCAACCTGAAATCACTCAGTATTTAGAAGAACTCAGTCCCTTTGAATCCAAAAAACTTGGGGAACCGGTCTTTACTCCATACCTTCTTCCTTTGAGTCGGGGCATCCTATCAGGGATTTATCTCCATTTCAGACACCGAATCAGCGAATCCGAAGTGAGGAAACGATTCGATGCTTTTGCTGAAGAAAATCCCTTCATCCAGATCATGCCTGAAGGTCAACTTCCCGATCTTCGCTCCACAGTGCATTCGAACCGCTGTGCAATCGGTTGGGCATCTGATTCGAGCGGGTGCCAATGGCTGGTTCAAACAAGCATCGACAACCTCGTCAAAGGCGCCTCGGGTCAGGCCATCCAGAATATGAACCTGATGTTCGGTCTTCATGAAACCTGTGGTCTTTCCTGAGAGAATTTGCCGACTTCATTAAACCTCCTCAGTTCTGCGGTCCGGCCCGCTCAAGTTTTCGAAGTAGCACATTTCCTGAAGTCTGGAGTAGATTCTTTCACCCACACGCTTGCGGATGGTGTCATTGATGTATTGATCTTTATCTGACTTATCCCCTGCCAAAACCCTTTCGGAGAGGGTGGTTTCCTCTTTTTCCGTGAAATTGGTGGTGGCCATGATGAGTTGGTTCCGGTTATAGCGTTCGGAAATCAATGTATCTAGGATGCCAAGCTCCCAGTCCGTGTTACGACCTTTGCCTAAATCATCGATGATCAATAGTTCTGTTCTTAGGTGAGGTTCAATAATTTCAACATCGGACTTTCCATCGGAATACCCCTGGCGCAATTCAGATAGCAGTTCCGAAAAACCCTGGAAAACACAGGAAATCCCGAGAATGACGGAACACTGGAAGGTGAATCCTGTCATCAGATGGGTTTTTCCGGTTCCTGGAGGGCCCATCAGCACTATTCCCTTGAACAATTCGTCACCGGGTCTTTGCAGATCCAACCCATGCAGAAAATCCGGAAGGTTGCGCAAGATCAGTTTGAGTAATTCGAAAACGTTTTCATTATTTTCATCACGGTGGCTTTCCTGGAGCCGACTATTGACAAAACGTTTCGGAACCCTGGCACTGTTGTAGAGCTGGATCCGACGTTCACGCTCTTCGCATTCTGGACAAGTAATGGCTATTTCACGTTGCAACTCATCATTTTCCAGCAGGAATCCACTTCCTTTACATGTAGGACAGGGAGTTTTGACACAATCGCAGAAGCCTGCTTGAGCGTATCTTCTTCGAGACAATATACTGAGCCTGACTCCGCTATCATCACATTTGAGACAATTAATTTTGGATGGTTTCATAAACAGGAAAATGAAATCGTCTTGCTTTACAAATCTTAACCTTCATGGTCAATCAAGGCCTTCGCACAGTCAACATCGAACCGTTTTGAAACATGATAGCTCTGATTGATGGATGAACCAGAATGAATGCTAAAAAACATTTCCACTTTCCAAAACTTGAAAACAATCTGATCGCAAGGGTTTTCAACCACCAACCCGTTGAACGGGTTCCTGTCTGGATGATGCGTCAGGCGGGCCGTTGTGATCCTGAATATCGACGTCTTCGACAGGAAGACGGAAGGCCTCTGGAAGAGCTTTTCCGGGATGTGGACATGTCGATAAAAATCTCTCTGCTGCCACGCCGATTCGGAGTCGATGCAATCATCATGTTTCAGGACATCCTTACTCCCCTTGAACCAATGGGTGCAGGATTCCATTTTAATCCTGGACCGGTTCTGGAAGAACCTATCACCGACCTAGAAAGGGTACATCAACTGAAAATCCCACATCCTGTCAAAGATCTGAAAAATGTTGGACGCATCCTTTCTGGACTCAAATCCGAACTTGGAGGCAGTCTACCCTTGCTGGGTTTTGCAGGAGCACCAGTCACCTTGGCTTTGTTCATGATTGCTGGAAAAAGCCCGAATCAAAAAATGGGGGATCTCATTCAATTCATGGATGATCAGCCCCACTTCACCCAGCCTTTGCTGGATAAATTAACATCCGTCACGATTGACTATTTGAATTACCAAATCGAGTGCGGTGCAAATGCTGTTCAGCTTTTTGAATCCTTCGCGAATTCCATGCCCAAGCCCTTCTATCAGCGTTGGGCCCAACCATGCCATGAAAAAATATTCCGTTCCCTCAAAAGGGAAATACCTTCCATCCTTTTTGCCAAGGAATTTTCAGACCTTGATTTAATGGCCTCAAGCGGTGCTGCAGCCCTGAGCGTTGGTTCTGTAGTAGATCTCAATCAGGCTATAAGCAAATTTCCAGAGTTAATTTTCCAGGGAAATGTCGATAACCGTATCCTTGCACAAGGCAACTCAGAAACCATCCGGGAGGCAACCGAAAACTGCCTGAAACAAACCCATGGCAAAAGGCATATTCTTAACCTCAACCATGGCCTGCTTGAAAACACCTCCCTCGATAGTGTCATCAATTTCATCAACATTTCTAAATCAATTTTGATGACCCCGTAAGAACTCAAACCCATCGAAATCCAGTTGGATTGAGATTTTATAGGATTCCCGGTCTTAGAAATGTTTTTTTTTCGAATCGGCCA
>Ga0208411_1000192_pt1 | contig 49669 bp, 39 predicted proteins | sample ETN01SmetaG_4_FD_185793 | JGI IMG/M metagenome (GOLD analysis project Ga0208411, IMG submission 185793) | Marine microbial and viral communities from oxygen minimum zone, Eastern Pacific Ocean - ETNP2014F12-01SV261 (SPAdes) (version 2) | ecosystem: Environmental > Aquatic > Marine > Oceanic ... | reverse complement strand
AAACAATAATAGGGATACAATAACAACCTCTCGGTTTATGTTTATCTTTTTCACTATAATTTATTTCTTAATCCACTAAGCCAAGCTTTTTTTGTTTTATCAACAGATATTTTTATAACGTCATTTATTAAAATTAAGTCACCGTCCGTGTTTCCAATGTTAAAAACGGCCAATCCATAATTTGCAAACAAAGTTTTAACACTATCTATGTTTTTTGATAAAACCTCTACCACAAACCCACCTGTTTCTGAAAACAAGATCCTATCCATTGAAAGGTCGATTTCGGTTTTCACGTTACATCCAACACCATTTCCGAATGTCATTTCTGCTAAGGCCGACGCTAAGCCCCCATCCGCAATGTCATGACAAGAGAGAATCAGCTCACGATCAACACAATCGGTCAAAGCAAAGATTTGGTTTTTCACTTCTTGAAAATCAGGCTTTGGCACATTAAAACCCAATTCATTAAAAAGCGAATAATAAACCGATCCGCCTAGTTCATTTTTTCGTTCACCAATCATTAATAAAACAGAACCGGGGCTTTGAAAACACATGGGCACAGCCCTGCTCACATCTTTTAACTTACCCAGGCAGCTTACGATTGGGCTTGGTGGAATGGCGCCATTTTTTGATTCATTGTAAAAACTTACATTCCCAGCAATAATAGGTGTTGCATGATCAGTGTTATCTTTAAGTGTAATAGCGCGACACGCATCGGAAACTCCACGAACACTCTCAACAAACTCCCACATCTGATTAGGCTTTTCTGGGTTCCCAAAACAGAGACAGTCAGAAATGGCGTGGGGGGTAGCCCCAACAGCGGCCACGTTCCGCATGGCCTCAACCACGGCATTTACTCCACCCCAATATGGATTGATCAATCCGTAGCGTGGATTGTGATCTGTAGAGAGAGCTATGCCGACGTTGCGAATTTCTTTTGGATAGCTTTCAGAATTAAATGGTGCCATTACGCCCGAATCGGCCACCCCCGCCTCAGTGTGGACCCGGCCCTGGACCTGTTTATCATATGACTCAAAGACAGGCTCACGGCTGGCCATGTTTTCGTGCGATAAAACATCTAAAAGAGCTTGATTATAATCGGAGGGCTTTTGGATATCTGGTTCAGTAAAAGTGTTTTCTCGAGACCTATAGGGCCGGTCGTATAGAAACCCCTCTGTTACCTCTGCTGCCGGAGCATTTATAATTTTTTTGTTCCCACTATGAACAACATATTGGCCATCCTTTCGAACTTTACCAATAACAGATGCTCGCGCCCCCTTACTTACGCCAGGAAGGTCAAACACCTTATTATAGTGGTCCACAATAACAGGCGTTACCTCTGGATGGCAGACCCACATAAAACGCTCTTGAGTTTCACTACAAAGATAAACAGACGGGGGTAGGTCATCCATACCAACGTGCACCCTGTCCATCCACACTTCAGAGCCATAGCCAGAGGTCTCTGCCAGCTCCACGCTGGCACAGGCCACCCCGCCGGCACCTAGGTCTTTAAAGCCGACGTCATCTGTAAGCCCACTTTTTTTTATAAGATCAAACAGGGCGTAGGACGATTTCAGCAAATGCCGCTCTAAAAACGCATTAGGCTCCTGAACAGCCCCTTTGTTTTGTTCTTTTTTTTCTTCTTCAAGCTCAAGCGAGGCAAAACTGGCACCACCGAACCCACTATTGTCAGTGGGCTTTCCAACCAAAATTAGATCATATCCGTGAGCATTTTTTGGTGCATAGGAATGGATAATGTGGTCTTCTCGGACGACACCAAGAGTCACAAGCGTAACCAGACAGTTTTCGTTATACCCTTCATGGTAATAAATATCCCCACCGATATTGGGAATTCCCAGGGGGTTTCCATATCCAGAAATTCCAGAGACAACGCCACTATGAATCCATTTTGTTTTATTGTTATTAATGTCTCCAAACCGGAAGGAGTCGGTACAGGCAATAACCTCAGCGCCCATACACATAACGTCCCGGACATTACCACCCACACCGGTGGCCGCGCCCTCATAGGGAACGATCTGAGATGGATGGTTATGGGACTCATGGCTCATAACAACACACCAGCGATGACCATCATTATCTGTGGTTATGGCGATCACACCGGCGTCCTCTTTAGCGCCCAAAACCACATCAGGCCCTTCTGTGACAAATTGCTTTAAATGTGAACGACTGCTTTTATAGCTACAGTGTTCCGAGCCCTGAATTGAAAACAAAACAAGCTCTGCAAACGACGGAGCGCGCCCCAATATATCATTTTGAATTTTGAGCGCCTCTTTGGCGGTAAGAGGAATATTAAGCTCAATCAGTTTTGTTTTGATCTCTAAATCAGACAGACCAGCAAAATCTACAAAATCCTGCGTGAACGACATTACCTGATAATGGTCTCATGGCGCTGGGGACCCACGGAAATAATTTTTATGGGACACCCAACTTCACGTTCAATAAAACCGATATAATCTTTTAATCTCTTGGGTATTTTATCATATCCTTTATCCCAAATATTTTCAGGCAAACTTCCCCACCCTGGCAGTGTTTTATAAACAGGCCTGGCCCTCCGGTAAAGCGAGAGGCTGGCAGGTATTTCATTAATTTGTTCACCACCCACATCATAAGCCACACAAACAGGAACCTCTTCGAATCCATTCAAAATATCCAATTTGGTAAGCGCAATCTCTGTAAGTCCGTTTACACGTACCGCTTGGCGAACCTGAACGAGATCCAACCAACCCATGCGCCTCGGACGACCGGTAGTGGTTCCATATTCCTGGCCTTTTTCACGAAGGGGCGCGGCAATGTCTTCATGTATTTCTGAGGGAAGAGGCCCCTCCCCTACGCGACTTAGATAGGCCTTTACTACGCCAATAATTCGATTAATATGTCGAAAACTAACACCGGTTCCGGTGGAAATATGACCGGCAGCCGTATTACTGGAAGTGGTATAGGGATAAACGCCATGATCCACGTCTAAGCTAATCCCCTGAGCACCTTCAAAAAGGATTTTCTCCCTAGATTTATAGGCATTATAAAGAATAACAGATGTGTCACAGATATAGGGCTTCAACTGTTGGCCGTAATCTGTATACATATTAAATATTTCTTCGATGGAAATTTCCAGTGACCGCTCTAAAGATTTTTCAATAAGCCCCTTCGAAAAGCTATATCCTTTTCGAAGTTTTTCACGAAAAACGTCTGGCTCAAGGAGGTCAATCATTCGAATACCGTTGCGATACATTTTATCAGCATAAACGGGCGCAATACCACGGCGTGTGCTTCCTGCGGCAAGGCTACCCTGGTGACCAGAAAGGGCACCATCTAAAACAATATGATAAGGCATTATGACATGGGCACGATCGCTAACCAAAAGTTTAGGCTCAATCCCTTTAGTTTTTAGGTAGGCAATTTCATTCAACAGCGCACACGGATCAACCACAACACCGTTTCCTATAACACTGGTTGGGTTTCCATACACGACACCCGAAGGGATTAGATGGAGCTTAAAGGTGTTTCCTTCAACAATAACAGTATGGCCGGCATTATTGCCACCGTGAAACCTTACAACATAATCAAATTCTCCAGCAAAAAAATCAGTGATTTTTCCCTTACCTTCGTCGCCCCACTGTGCGCCAACAATTGCTGTTATTTTAGAATTAAGGAGGCCACTCATTAAAACAGTCTTTAAAGTGTGTAGTTAATAGAAAAACCAACATTCCCACGATGATTAATCGAAGGAAATATTGAAAAAGAATTATTTATATTATTGTTTTTTTTAGACACCCGCCCCTTTTTTACTGCTATTTTTGCCAATCCATAGCCAAGCGCAATTCCCAAAGGATAGTCACTTATCCAGTGGACCCCAGTATTCATCATTCCTAACCCATTCAGAGCAATAGCTAAAAACCCCAAAGGCTTTATGAAGGCATGTTCTGGGTAGTTTTCTGATAAAACAACCACCATAGCGGTAATTGTTGCTACATGCCCAGACGGAAATGCGTCATAATTAGGAACATGGTTATGGTAATCCACCTGATTGGGAAAGGGGCGCCAACGACCCGTAGGGGTGGTTGCGACAAAAGGGCTTTCTCTTCCAGTTACATGTTTAAACAGCTGAACCAGAATTCCAGAGGCAAAGACGCTTTCGAATATCTGACTGGCAGACTGTAGAGCGCGATCATCGTTATTATAAAAACCATATCCAATTAAGCTTGACCCGACATATAATTGTAAATAACCATCTCCTATGTGTTCCATGTACCAATCGACCTGCTTACTCCAGCCACCCTGTTCTCGTATGTTATTTGAAACATCAAGGAGCTTGTCATCATAATATATAAGAAGCCCGGTTCCAAGGGTCATTGCGCCGATGTTCTGCGCATTTTCATAGCAGAGAGTTTGTTTTGTATACTCAGAAATATCAGATGGAATGTTTTTTATAAAATCAACCATTCCGGGTTTTTTATAAATAGTTTGAGCATGTAAAGAGGAGCCTAAAAAAATAAAAACCGAACACATAAACAACGCTCGTATTGATGGTAATTTCATTTAGTCTGATATTTTTTATTAGAGATTAAAAAATCCAACGTTTTTTGAAATTTTCCGTTTTTATTTTGTTTATCAATTTCCACAGAAAGGTATTCATCTTTATTTTGCTCTAGAAGTTTTGCATAAGCATATCCCCCTACAGCCCCAGAGCCACCGAACACTGTAAAAACCCCCAAAAACTGAGGAACGGAAAAAGGAGCCTCCACATACATAGTCTCTAATAAAAAATAAAAAAAGGTAAAATATCCAAAATAAAGGAAGGTTTTTTTTGTCGGATGGAAATCATTGGTCTTTTTAATGCGCACTCCCTGAACACTATCCCAGTCTAGTGAATCTACCCCTGACGGTGTCACAACAACCAGAAAGTCCTGTTCGGCCCTATGAAGCCACACTTTTTTAAATTGCTGTGAAGATTTTAATTTAACCTCTAGAGACACAGAGCGTGCCGGAGAGGAAAACAAGATGAGCACCACAATAGTTTTTTGTAACCAAGAAGTTAGTAAATCAAAACTCATTAGTGATTAATATGAAAACATAGCTATTAGGGCAAAAAGTGTATTTTTATAAATGAAAAATAAAAGAGTAGCTGTAAAATATTAAGTTAAGTTAAAAACATTATGTTTTCATGGCAAAGCGCAACCTGAAAAACCACTTACATTTTCTATTAAAGTATGAACTGATTAATTTAATATCTCACCAATGAACCGCTTCATATTTGTTAAAAACAAGGTTTTTATTGTTTTTTTAATTATAAACTGCATTGGAATTTCTCAAACAGAAAGTAAAAAGGGTTTCTGGGAAAACCACAAACATGTATGGTTGTCAGGGTTTAATTATAAGAACCATAAAATACCCTTTTGGTGTACTGCGCTTACCACCATTGCCCTTTCAGTTAAAGACGAGGAAATTTATCGAAACATAAAGCAATTTCAAAGTAGGAACCCCTCTATAAACAAACCCAGCAAAACAATTACCTTATTGGGTGATGGCTATGTTGACATTTCAATTTTGGGAGTGTTTTTTTTTAAAGGGCTGCTCTTGAACGACCACAGAGCAACAAAAACAGCGTCACTCGGATTTAAGGGGATGCTACACACAGGAATTGTTGTTCAGGTTTTAAAACATGTAACTGGTAGACAAAGGCCGGGCGCAGGAAAAGGGAAAGACCACTGGCACGGACCCTCCGGAGCCCTCAAAAGATATAACTCTGGACGGTGGGCGCTTTATGATGCATTTCCCTCTGGGCACACAATGGCCGCTTGGAGCCTGGCGACGGTCGTTTCTCATCAATATGCACACCTGAAATATGTTCCAGCGCTAGCATATACCCTTGCCATCGGGGCCGGCCTTTCCAGAATAACAGAAGACACCCACTGGGCTTCAGATGTGTTTTTAGGGGCAGTTCTCGGCTATGAAATCACTCGACAAATAATTCAAATTGAGTCGTCAGAGACTATGGCAATATACCCAAAGAGAAATGGAATCCAAATTGTGTATATTTTTTAATAACTACCGAAGAGTTAAATAGGGTTCTAATGCTAATAAACCGGGGAAGCCAGACCGATTGTCCTTTAAATAGCGATTAAAAAATAAAAGCGAAACATTATTTGTAATTGAGACAGCCTTTTTAGCGGGGATTGGCCCGGTTTCAAGAAACCAATCAGATAGTGGAGAAAACAAAGGCGCATCGCAAAAATCAAGGTGTCTAGAGTTTTTTAAAATAAATTGATATTTATTTTCAGGAAAGGCATTAATAAAAGTTTTAACCAACTCAGGGCTTGACGGGTAATTAGAATCATTCCAAAGAGGGCGACCTAAGTAAAGAAAGGGTTGCTTAATTCCAGAGATTAAAACCGTATCAGAGATTGGATTCAGCCAACTATCTAAAACTAAACAGGATTTAAACCGATCGTCCTCAAAGGAAACTTGAATAGCTGTTGCTCCTCCAAAAGAATGTCCCAATACACCGACCTTGTTCAGATTCATAAGACCATTAAACCACGGAGCTTCACCGATCTCTGTTAATTTGTCTAGGACAAATCGAATATCTGCAACTCGTGTATTTAGCTGTTTTCGTCTAATCTGAACACTATCAGGGTGTCCGGTTATATCAGACCGGTAATCGGCTAGGGTTCCATCATGAAAAACAGTCAAATTGCAGTCATAAGCATGATCAAGAGCAGCTACAACATAACCATTACTGGCGAGTTCTTCGATGAGGGCGGAATGGATTTGCCTCATTCCTGTAATTCCATGAGATAAAACTAGAACAGGATAAGGAGAGCTAGAGAAGTCTGGTGTTGCGTTTAAAAACGAATTTGTTTTTATTAACTCGATATGTCCTGCTAGCCACCCCGAAAAACCTCCTGCCGATCCAATAGTTTCAGCCCGGACATCTACGTTATCAATATACGGTTCTGGGTCACTATCTTCTCTAGGTTTGGAGGGGTACCATAACTGAACCATAATTTTTCTATAATCATCCGGGTTTTCAGATGTAAACCACTCCATTCGGGTTGAGTCAGCCCATTGAAATATTTGTGTTCCAATGGGGTGGGGGCCTGTTGGGAAGGGTAACGAAAAAACAGGTACAGCAAGAGGAAGGAGAGTAGACAGCAAAAGCCAAACAAAAAGAAAAGATTTTTTCCACATAGATACGGGTGCTCTGTTTTTATAAAGGATGAAGATAATTATATATAGCAGGTATGCAGGAATCATTTGCCAACGGTAGTGCTCTATTAAAAAATGAGCAAAACAGATAACACCACCTCCAAAAAGGTTATAAAAAAACAGTTTTTTATCTTCACGAAATAAAAGATAAATTGACCCAAACAGAGAAATTAAAATTATACTTTCTATTAGTCGCATCTCAAGAATGAAAAAACCAAAGGAAAAGTTAAGTTAATAAGGAAAAACATGTCATTCAAAAAACTACAATTCACAAAAAAAGATTCAACAGAGCTGTTAAGAGAATCACAATTATTATTAGACAAAATGAAAAAACGAAGGTCGGTCAGAAGGTTTTCAGATACACCCGTTCCAATAGAGACAATTAAGAACGCTGTGCGGATTGCCACTTCCGCCCCATCTGGCGCAAACAAAGAGCCATGGACATTTGTAGTTGTTAGGGATCAAAAGGTTAAAAAGGAAATCCGCATTGCTGCCGAAAGAGAAGAAAAGGAGTTTTACACTCACCGCGCTACAAAGGAATGGCTGAAAGACTTAAATCCCTTTGCAACGGACTGGAAAAAACCGTTTATCGAAACAGCACCATACCTTATAGTGGTGTTTAAGCAGGTTTATGACTCTGGAGCCACTTCCAGGAGAAAAAACTATTACGTAAATGAGTCTGTCGGGATTGCGTCAGGGTTTTTATTAATGGCGCTTCATCAAATAGGGCTGGTTGCCTTAACTCACACCCCCAGCCCTATGGGGTTCCTTGAGAAGGTGCTCGGTCGCCCAAAAAACGAGCGAGCATTTTTATTAATTCCAGTAGGATATCCACATAGAGAAGCGAAAGTTCCTGTGCTTAGAAAAAAAACACTTTCTGAATCATGTGTGCTTGTTTAGGTAGAACCTTTTTCAGCACCCCCCCCTTTTTTTTAGAATTCAATAATAATTCCACCTACGGGCAGTTGTTTATACTGGTATGACATCTCATAGGTGCCGTCTTCTAAATAGACGCGCTCCCACTGGTTGTTGCGATCAAAGATGTTTTGTAGGTCAAGATATGTTGTAAGGTTTATTTTTTTAAAATTAAAACGTCGGAGCACCATAATATCCAGACGGCTGTAAGGCCCATAGCGCTCTGTGTTTAAATTATCATTAGGGTCTAAATACCATATGCGATGGTGAAAATCATATTTTTTAGGGGTGTAAGGCCTGCCACCTGAGTACCGATATCTGAAGCTGATCTCTAGTTGGTCAGACACCATAAAAGGAATCCAGGCAATATAGGGGAAGATACGGGCCTCCCTGATTCTATTATACCACAGACTCTCCCTGAACTTGAATTTATACCCCCCAACTAGGGTAAATGTGTTTACAAAATCAAAGTCCCAGGGATAATACCCTTCCCGGCCCTCTCGGACATCAAGCCCCTCAGCCCGTGAATGGGCATAACTTAGTGTCCCGTACCATTTATGGGAAAATTTCTTTTGTATGAACAGCTCAACCCCTCGAGATCGCCCCCGACCTGAATCTGTGAACCCGAGCCGACCATCTAAGGAATCTGAAGTAATCGTCGAAATTTTCACAGGCCTGTTGTAATAATCTTTAGAATAAATTTCTATGGTTGCCTTTATATCGTCAGCAAACAAATACTCTACTCCCAAAACCCGCTGGTCCGTGTGTGAATGTTTAAGAGTACGGGGGCTGTTGGGATTCAACAACATCATATAAAAGGGTGTTTGATAATATTTACCTACGGCCGCATTCAGCTTGGTCGCCGGAGTAAGCGACAGGCTGAGGCCCAGTCTGGGTGCTACCACAGACGTTTTGTTTTTAGGCACACTGTCAAAGCGAAGGCCAGAAGTTAATGTTAATCTGTTTTTTGTCCATCTAATTTGGCCATAGGAAGCATACCTCCAGAGCCCGCCCGAATTATCAACCGCCCTTCCTTTGTTAATTAAGGTGTCTCCCGTTTCTGGTTCTGGAATAGCATAATACTCATAATCTAAACGGTCCCCAATCAAGGCATAATAGTCTTGCAGGTTTGCATCCATTTGGAGGTCAGGATATGTATAGAAATAAACAGTGTCAGGGTCAAGAACCTCCCGCATATTATAGCTGCCATATTTTGTATTAATTCCGGCAGACAGCTCAAAATTTTTAGAGTGTTTATATACAACATCCCATTTTATAAAATTATCGGTTTCGATATTATCGCGCGTGAAGTATGTATCCTCACTGTTATCCTGTATCGAGTATACATCTACAACCCAACCGGAAGAGGTTCTGCCGCCAGAGAGTAATGTATATCCGTTTTTCGAAAAAAGAGATTTATAGGTAATACCAGCCGTATACTGGTAGCCAGAGCGCTCCACATTTTCAGCGCCCTTTAGATCCGGCCTGTTCTCGTCTTCTACTTTAATATGGTCCCAACCACCTACGGCATTAAACGTTAGCTTATCTCTACGGCTTAGATTATAAACAGCTTTCAGCTGAGAATTCCAATATTCAGGAACAGCCGTAAGGCCAGATGATTTTATAATATATTTTAAGAATGATTGTCGAAAGCTGGCAATATAAGAGCCCCTTCCGTTTGCATAGGGCCCCTCAGCAAGCAGCCCAGCCCCGGCCATACTCATTTCCATATCTAAATTAAAATTATTATAATTTCCTTCCCGGAGACTGATATCCATAACTGATGACTGTTTGTCTCCATACCTAGCTGGAAAGCCACCGGCGAAAAAGTCAACCTTTTCCACAAACTCTGTATTTAATATATTAACTGGACCGCCCCCGGTACCCACCTCTCCAAAATGATTGGGGTTTGGAATCTCCAGGTTATCCACAATAAAGAGGTTTTCACCAGGTCCCCCTCCCCGCACAATAATTTCATTGTTCTGGTCTGTTGCTGTTACAACAGAGGGAAGGGAATGGACCATCATTTGTATATCATAAGACCCAATTGGGTCAGAGCGAATTTCTTCAATTCCAATTGTCTGGGTACTGACGACACCGTCTTTTGCTTTTTCAAAAAAGCCTGCACTCACCGTTATTAATTTACCCTCCAACACAGACAAACTAAGATTAAACTTTAACTGTGTTTGGCGTTGAGAGTAAATATTTACATTGGCACGGGAGGCCGGGGAGTATCCAATCATCGACGCGGTGACCGTGTAGCCGCCCACTGGAATATTAGAAATAGAAAAACCCCCCTCCGCATCGCAGGAAGTTCCTATATCAGTTCCGACAACCATCACATTGGCACCAACAAGAGGTTGGTGGGTATCAGAGTCAACAACTTTTCCGGAGAGACCACCGGTGCTGGCGCGCGGGACCGTTGTTAAGCCAAACACAATACAAAGAAAAACAAGTTTCATTTAACAGTCTACATCTCTCAAAATAAAATATATTTATACGACATCTTAAATCAAACTAACACAGTTAATATGTACTAATAATATTATTAATGGCCTAATATTAGTAATTATATGCCTGCATTTAGAGAACATTGTCTATAATTAAATTATTATTATACCTTGTTAGATGATTTTAGGCGATAATTTAAATAGGAGGAAAAATTGGAAATAACCATTTACCACAACCCCGGATGAAGTAAAAGCAGAGAAGCCGTGAAGCTTTTAAAAGACCGAGGAGTTGACCCTCATATAGTTGAATACTTAAAAACTCCCCCACCAGTTTCTGACATAAGAAGCCTATCTAAAAAGCTTGGTCTACACCCAAGGGAGTTTATTAGGAAACGAGAGGCGGACTTTAAAGAACAAAAACTAGCTGACAACCTGGAAGACGCAGAGGCTCTATTTAAAGCCATGTCACGCTATCCAAAAATTATAGAAAGGCCAATTGTTGTTAAGGACGAACTTGCTGTTATAGGCCGACCACCCGAGAACATATTGGTGTTGTTGGATTGATTTTCGGAAGAGTAAAAGTATGAGGCAGGTTTTATTAGGAAGAACAAATGTAAGCGTGTCAGCCGTTAGCCTTGGAACATGGTCCTATGGCGGATCAAACGTGTCGCATGGCAGGCCGGTGGGCTGGGCAGGACAGGAAGACAAAGACTCACAGGGCGCGCTAGCCAGAGCGTGGGAGGTTGGGATAAACCACTGGGACACAGCAGATGTTTATGGAAACGGCCGATCAGAATCTATAATTGGCTCTATTTGGGGAACTGTTCCGCGTGAAGAGATTTTTCTTGCCACCAAGGTTGGTTGGGACCAGGGAACACTTTCTCACTGGTATCACCCAAGATATATGCGGAAGAAAATGGAGCAATCCCTTGTAAATTTAAAAACAGACCGCGTTGACCTGTTTTATCTTCATCACTGTAATTTTGGGAGCAATGATGAATATTTTGATGATGCGGTGGACACCCTGAACCGATTTAAAGAGGAAGGAAAAACCAGGTTTATAGGGCTGTCTGATTGGGACTCATATAAAATTATGTCCTTTATTGAACGGGTAAATCCCGATGTCGTGCAGCCATATCGAAATATTTATGATGACATGTATGCACCCAGTGGCCTAAAAGACTACATTGAAATAAATAATTTAGGTGTGTGTTTTTTTTCACCCCTTATGCATGGCCTGCTGGTTGGAAAGTACTCCAAGCCCACAAAATTCCCTGAAGGAGACTTTAGAGAAAACATAGGCGCATTTAAGGAAGAATCTGTCATTAACCTTTTTCAAGAAAACGCTAAAAAGCTAGAAGAAAAACTTACAGACCACCCCAACCCGGTAATGCATGGCGTGATTGATGCATTGATATATAATTTAAAAAACAGCTGTGTGCTTTTGGGTCAGCGAAATGCGGAACAGGTAAAAACCGCAGCAACACTTGGTGTTTCTATATCAGAAAACGACATAGAGTGGATTAAGAGTTTATATAAGCACTGATTTGCTGAGCCCTGTTTTCCTTTTCATAAAACAATTAATTAAAAGGGGTCCTTTAGAATGAGAAAATATTTAATGCTAATATTCGTATTCGCAACTTTTTTATATTCACAAAAGCGACCTATATCAACCTACTCTATCGTCGCCTATGATGAAAAAACAGGAGAGATGGGTGTTGCAGTACAAAGCCACTGGTTTTCTGTTGGTTCTGTTGTCCCCTGGGCCAAAGCGGGCGTTGGTGCGGTTGCAACACAGTCCTTTGTAAAAATAGAATATGGACCAGACGGACTAGAGCTTATGGAAAAAGGGTTAACGGCCCAAGAGGCGCTGGACGCTCTTGTTTCGCGAGATACCAGCAGCGCAGTGAGACAGGTGGGGATGGTAGATATTAATGGCGTTGTTGCTGTTCATACGGGAGAGAAGTGTATTGAGTTTGCAGGTCATAAAACCGGGAAGGGTTTCACGGTTCAGGCGAACATTATGGCATCTCCCACGGTGTGGCCCCTTATGGCAATAACATTTGAACAGGCAGAGGGTGATTTAGCAGAGCGGATGATGGCAACGCTGGAAGCGGCACAGACAGAGGGAGGGGATCTGCGAGGAAAACAGTCAGCATCTATGCTGATTGTTTCTGGAACACCAACAGGGGTTTCATGGAAAGATGTCGTCTTAGACCTGCGAGTAGAGGACCATCCCGAGCCCCTGAAACAGCTCAGGCGATTGATACGAATTAACAGGGCATACCGCCACGCGAACACGGGGGATCATTATATGGAAACCGGAGACATAAAAAACGCTCTTGTGGAGTATGATCTTTCATCAAAACTCTATCCAGAAAACCCAGAGCTTAAATACTGGGCCGCTGTTACTCTAGTTGGGGAAGGAAGGCTCAAGGAGGCCCTACCAATGTTTGGGGAGGTTTTTAAGAGAGCGCCAGAATTAAAAATAATGACACCCAGGATTGTACCGCCAGGCCTGCTTCCAAATGAAAACAAAGTCTTGGATCAGATAATGAACGCGGAACAATAACCCTGTATATATTTGTACTATACAAATAAATGAGAGTAGCCGTTCACCAATATCTGTATGGTGACACTTCATTTAGATTATTTGGAGCAGACCACCTTTGGGGTATAGTGGTTTCAGTTTTGTTCATTGTAATTGTTCCATGGATTTCTGTAAAATATTTAAATAAAAGAGCTCAAAAACATCTTGGCATGATTATTGGATATGTTGTCATGCTGAACTACCCGGCGTGGGTTATCTTGGAAAGCATAGCGGGTTCGTTTGATGTGTCACTTCACCTCCCCGTTCATCTGTGTCGTTTATCTAATCTCCTGATTCCGCTGGTTATGATAAAACGGCACTTTTTCACATTTGAAATATTGTTTTTTTGGGGCCTTAGCGGCACTTTACAGGGAGCGATCACGCCGGACATTTCTGCCGGCTTCCCTCATTTTCATTATTTCAGGTTTTGGGTTGGACACCAGGGCACCATTCTTGCCCTTATCTATGCTGTGGTTGTATTTAAAATGAGACCAACACCATACAGTATATGGAAATCATTTATTGCTTTGAATATATTCTTAATTTTGGCTGTGATTGTAAATCTAATTTTGGATGCGAACTATTTCTGGATATGTGGAAAACCTACAACACCTACAGGAGAACATGTTCCCTCTATTCTTGATTTTATGGGACCATGGCCATGGTATATATTAAGTGCTGAGTTTGTATCATTATTTCATTTCGTCTTAGCTTATTTGCCGTTTTATTTCCTAAAAAAAAATGATAAATAGAATAGTTTTTTTAGCCATGCTATTCATTGTGTTTTCATGTGAGCCTCTGGTTACCACCTTTGATGGCGTGGAAAACGCTGTTTTATATGAAGCAAAACACCTTACTGGTGCACCCGAATCTGCGGACACCATAAAAGTTATGACCTGGAATGTGCGCTTTGGTATTGGGCGATTGCCTTTTTTTGGTGATTCCTGCGGAGACCGCTCTGTATTTACCGAGGGCGAAGTGTTGAGCGCCCTGGAACTTATTGCTGTAGAAATCGATGCTGTTGATCCAGATATTATTTTATTACAAGAAGTAGACAGAGAGTCCAAGCGCACACAATACATTGACCAGGTACAGTGGTTATTAAACCACACAGGCATGAATTATGCTGCATATGCATCTATGTGGAAAGCGCAGGTAATACCCAGCGATGGTATTGGGCGGATTGACGCAGGGAACGCTGTTTTAAGTAAGTGGAAGATTGAATCTGGTGAGCGTATCCAGCTACCTCTTCGGGGGGATCAGGATGGATTAACACAGTTGTTTTACCTCCAAAGGAACGTGTTAAAGACCCAAATTATTATACCCGACCAAGATAACTTTTATGCTATTGTGACCCACTCAACAGCTTTTGCTACGGATAATACAAAACAGAAACACATCGATATGTTTTTGGCAGAACTTGATGAGTTGAACAGTGAAAATAATGTTTTTGTTGCTGGCGGCGATTTGAACTCCATCCCCCCGGGAGCACCTGTTTATGATTTTTGTTTAACCGACGCATGCTCAGGGGACGAATATCATACAGGAGCGGACGGCATTCCACACAAGGAGGGTAGCTATTTCAATAATTTTGATAATGAGCGGGACCTGCTATCACCCCTTTATGATGAATATAATTCAGCCATCCCCCTTTCTTTGGCCATCACTGGTGATCATTTGACCCATAGCACCGAAAGCTCAATTCCATGGGACAGAAAACTAGATTATATTTTTAGTAATTTAGAGGTAGTAGAAAACTCTGGCCAAACCCATCAAAGCGCCCATATGCTTTCTGACCATGCGCCGGTCACGTGTTTGGTCACACTACCATGAAACATTTTTTTATATTTTTCTTAACAGTCTCCCTGTACTGCCAATCAGGGTCTTTTCTGCCAGGGACAGCGCACACTATCCCGGAGGGGCGATGGGAAATTGGATTGTTTCAGCCCGTCAGGTGGGGACAGAGCGAGTCTCGTGAGTTATCATTTTATAAGCTTTCATCGTTATTAATGCCAAATATTACCATAAAACAACGGTGGTATAAATCAGAGGCGCTGGCTCTGTCCACAGTGCACACAGCCCTATATCCATCCCCCCTCATGAAGAAATTACAAAGCCCACTAGGGAAAGAGGTAGGAGCCCCTAATATGTTCGCATTAATATCTCCAGAATTTGAGATACCATCTATGATTATTCTTAACAACACGGTAGTGACCACCTGGCCCCTAGAGAGAGGAAAAGCGTTAACCGGAAAAGTGGGCCTTTCTATTTCGCTGGGAGGAGCCAATTTGGCAACAGAATCATCAATTGACCTGCCGCTGGTGTATCACCGCTTGGGTGTTTTGTATAATGGCTGGTCGCTCAGGCTGGGGATGGACCTGAACGGAGGTATAGGTAAAAACCTGTCTTATTTAATAGATGGAGACCTGTTTTTAATTCCAGGGATAAAGGGAAATAGGTCATTCGAACACAAAGGAATGTTGACCTGGAAACAATCACCTCGATTTCATGTTTCATTGGGATATAAGTTTATATATGGTGTGTATCCGGATGGATATCCGAATAAAAATATTTCTCGCGTACATATTTTACCACTGTTTGATCTACAGTGGGCCTGGGACTGAATACACATGTTCACATAACACACAGAAGTAAATTTTTATTTGTACTATACAAGCACTATAAGACACTTGTTTGTTATTTTGACTGTGATTTTAATATATTCTCAACTAAACGCAACCGCCAGCTCCTTCTCCGTAAAGGGCCAATTTTGGATCAATGGGCTACATGGCACAGATGCCCCAATTGATCAGCCTTCTTTTGAAACCAACGTGGGCTACATCCCAACCTTCTCATTTTTTAAAGGAATGCCCAACGACCAATTGGTGGACATGGAGTGGGCCTACCGACTAGATAGGTCCTATTCTGGTCAATCCTTATTGTACAACAATAAATCTCATCATCGTTACTGGGTTCGCTACTCAAATGAAAAACTAGAGGCCAGACTAGGGCTGCAAAAAATTATATTTGGGCCCTCTCAAGTTTTGCGTACGCTTTCTTGGTTTGACACAATTAATTTAATGGACCCCACTGGACAGACAGATGGAGTGCAGGCCTTCAGATTGCGATGGTTTCCCTCCAATTCTTTATCTCTGTGGTCTTGGGCTATCAACAGCGATCAGGACATTCTCTCGTACGGAAGTAGAGCGGAGCTTTCCAGCTCAGCGGGAGAATGGGGACTGACATATCACGAGGACCCAACAAAATCTCTGCAAATGGGCCAGAATAGCATATCTCGCTTTGGTCCCCACGGTCGCCTGGGTATTGATTACCGCTATGATGGATTTATTGGGTTTTGGAACGAGAGCGCTTTAATCAGTTCAGATAAATCCCAAATCACAATGGTGACAGTTGGAGCAGACTATACTCTGCCGATTGCGGGTGGAGTCCTGGTTACAGCAGAACATTTATCAATTTCCAATAAAATTGATGCGGATGTATCATCACAGTCTTACACGGCACTCATGACCAGCATGCCCCTTGGCATAGTACACCAGCTTATGTTTATTTCACAACTTGACCATGAAGAGAACCATAGCTATAGTTATTTACGCTGGAGCAGCACCTATGACCATTATAGTTTAAATTTTATCATATCTATCAATCCAGAACAGGCAGGCCGCAAAACCCCTGAAAGGTCTATGTCAAAATCATTGGTCGGGCTTGGAACAAGCGTGCAATTTATGTTTATTTATAACCATTAAGGAAAAAACATGAAAAACAATGCTATCATTACCATAAATAATATGATCAAGCGTTTCCCTGTGGGGGTTGATTTCTTCACCGCCCTCAAAGATATAGACCTGGCCCTAAACAAGGGTGAATTCACTGGCCTGGTTGGGCCGTCCGGTTCTGGAAAAACCACCTTGCTGAATATTATAGGTGGGCTGGACTCTCCCAGCGAAGGGCGGGTAAGTGTCCTGGGTCAGGCCCTAAATAACACCTCCCATAGAGAGCGGGCAGGTCTCCGGCGTAAGCACATGGGTTTTATTTTCCAGAGCTATAATTTACTTCCTGTATATACGGTTTTTGAAAATATAGAACTCCCGCTGATCCTGAATAAAATAAAAACACAGGAGCGGCAGGAAAAAGTAGATCAGGCAATAGAGTGGGTTGGGTTGAGCGATAAACGCGATTCCCGTCCCGCAATGCTCAGCGGCGGCGAGTGCCAGAGGACGGCCATTGCTAGGGCGATCGTGCACCAGCCCGCACTGGTGCTGGCCGATGAACCCACGGCCAATCTAGACGCGAAAAACTCTCATCATATTATGAAAATTCTAACACAATTAAATAAAGAGCTTTCCACGTCTTTTATCTTTGCAACTCACGATGAAAAGATCATGGCCTATCTTAGGCGAATTGTTCACCTGGACGATGGCCAAATAACTAAAGATGAAAAAATTGAACCCCCAAAACCTTAGACATAGAGATGCTTTTTAAAATTGCACTAAAAAACCTCCTGGGCGCTAGGTTGCGAACTTTTCTGAATGTTCTAGTTACAGCTTTTTCATTTTTTCTAATTTTGTCTGTAATGGCAGTTTACGGTGGCATGCTCCAACATGCCAAACAGGTTACCATGGAAACTGAGATCGCCGGCGGCGCCTACTGGCACCCAGAATATGACCCCCTGGACCCCATGACCTTTGAAGATGCACATTCAACACCACCTGCAGCAGTACAAACACTTGTGGACGAGAAAAAAGCGTTCCCAGTTTTAGTAAGTCAGGTATCCATCTATCCCGGAGGCCGCATTATGCCGGCCATCATGAAGGGCATTCCCCCTGATCAAAACATAGTTAACATGCCAACAGATGCGCTTACCGGACATGAAGAGATTGCCATACCAGTACTTATTGGGAAAGGAATGGCCAGCGATACCAAGATGGAAGTGGGCGACACTTTTACTATTCGCTGGCTTGACGCAGATCGTACATATGATGCCGATGAAGGAACTGTGATATATATTATGGACACGGAGAATTTCAAGTTAGACCTGGGACATATTTGGATTCCGCTTAGCAAGGCCCAGGCCATGCTGGCTATGGAAGGAAATGCTACCTATGTGACCTATAAAAAAGGAGTTCCGCCAGTACAAGACAGAGGAGACTGGATCCCTCGTGATATCAATTATCTGGTTCAGGATATGGAGGCCATCATCGAAGCAGATAAGCCGGGGGCCCAGATTATGAATATGATTTTATTGGCCCTGGCGGCCATGGGAATCTTTAATGCTCAGGTGTTATCTATCTTTCGCCGGGGAAGAGAAATTGGCACACTTATGGCTATCGGGATGACTCGCTCCCGGGTTGTGGGACTTTTTACCTTAGAAGGAGGTCTAAATGCGGTGCTAGCTGCAGTGGCAACTTTAATTTTTTTTGGTCCTGTACTTTGGTATTTTGGTGTGTATGGGATTCCCCTGCCCATTGACTATACGGAGATGGGCTTGATTATGGCCAAGCGCCTGATGCCGGTTTATACTGTCGGGCTCGTTTTTTCAACCACCGCCCTTATATCAATCATCGTACTTATTGTGAGCTATATTCCTTCCCGTCGCATTGCCCACATGAAACCCACAGATGCCTTGCGAGGCAAGGCGGCGGTATGATTAGGTTTTTGATCAAGGGGCTGCTCCGGGACCGCTCTCGAAGCCTTTTCCCTGTTTTGGTTATTACTCTCACGGTTACGCTGGTTATTTTTGCAATTGGCTTCATGAAAGGCACGCTGAACAGCTTGCTTCTTGATACTGCCGTCATATTAACAGGTCATGAAAAAATTGTCACTCGCGCTTATAGCGAAGAAAGTCAGCTTATGCCTAATGACCTGGCCCTACTGGACGTAGATCGGCTGATTGATGACCTGAACCAAGATTACCAAGATTTTTTCTGGTCACCGCGAATTACATTTGCAGGACTGTTGGATGTTCCGGATGAAAATCATGAAACTAGGTCTCAGGGCCCAGTTATTGCTTTTGGTATCGATCTTCTTTCGGATGGATCCCGCCAGGCAGAGATCTGGGAGCTTAATAGAGCCCTTGTGAGCGGAAACCTACCCAAAGACAATAGTGATGTACTTATCAGCTCAAAGTTGGCAAATCAACTAAATATAGCAATCGGAGAAATCGTCACATTTATTGGCTCAACCATGGACAATGCTTTTACAACCTACAACTTTAAAGTGTCAGGGACATTCAACCTAAAAAAGGGGCAGACAGACAAACAAATGATGCTTGTTGATTTGTCTGGCGCCCGGCTTGCTTTAGATATGGATAATGCTGCCTCAGCGATTTTCGGATTTACCCACTCACTGTACTACGATGATGAGGCAGCCGTTGCCCTGCGCACTCACTATAATAACACCAACAGCGATAGCTTGGATATTTTTAGCCCTTTTATGCTTGCCTTGCGTGATGGGAACCAAATGGGTGCCATGGTGGACATAAGTGGTGCAATGCTGGCAATTATGGGCGGGATTTTTATGGTGGTTGTCATGGTTGTTCTTTGGAATATGGGTCTCATGAATGGCCTACGCCGCTATGGGGAGGTAGGCCTACGACTGGCCATAGGAGAGTCTAAGGGACAGGTGTACCGCTCTATGATTTCTGAAGCGGTTATTATAGGATTAACAGGAACAGTAATGGGGACCGGAATTGGGACGGCTCTAACCTATTACGTTCAAGAGAATGGTATAGACTATACAAAAGGTATAGAAGCGCTTTCAAATTCATCCATGGTTATGCCTAATATTTTCTATGCTCAGGTAACTCCCGACCTTTTTTATGTTGGATTCATCCCAGGCGTTTTGGCTACTGTGCTGGGAACCATGCTGGCAGGCCTAGCAATATACAAGCGGGAAATGGCACAACTATTTAAGGAGTTGGAAACATGACAAAGGTTCTCGTTTGTATCTTATTATTAACATTTCTTCCGGGTCAATCTGATGATATGTCTGTTCAGGACATTATTAAGGCCATAGATAACAATCTGAATGCAAAAAGCCGGATATTAACCAGTAAAATGGTTGTCCACGGACGACGCTCCAGCCGTACCATTATGTCCAAGAACTGGGTCGTAGGTACTGACCAGGCGTTTACTGAATACCTCTCCCCTCCCCGTGAGGCAGGAACAAAAATGCTCAAGCTGGGTGATAAACTTTGGACATACTCACCCCAGACGGACCGGGTGATTCAGATTTCTGGACATATGCTACGTCAGTCGGTCATGGGCTCAGACATGTCCTACAACGATATGATGGAAGATCGCCCACTGGAAGAACTGTACGGCGCAACCCTGGAAGGCTCTGTTGATATCGACGGGAGAGACCACTGGATCATATTTTTGGAAGCAAAAGAAAAAGGGCTGTCCTACCCAAAGCGGCGCGCCTGGATTGATAAGCAATATCTGTTGCCTATAAAAGAAGAACTTTATGCCAAAAGCGGAAAACTATTAAAAAAAGCTACAATGAGCGATATCAGGAAAGTTCAAGGTCGTTGGTTTCCTTCCCGATTTTATTTTAAAGATGAACTAAAACGGAACAGCAAAGGGACCGAATGGGTGATTAACGAGATTTCCTTTGATGTAAATATTCCCGACTCGCGTTTTTCGAAGGCTTTTCTCCGTAAATAATACTTTTAAAAAAAAGTATTGCCACCAGTTTTTAATATGTGATATGTTCCGGTCAAAGCGCAACGCGGATTGATAGGCATTTGTCTATGACAGGCGCTTTTTGTATAATATGTGTAGTGATTTATTAAAAAATAAAATAATATTATTTCTTTCAATAATTTTTGTATAATTATAGTTCGGAGGATTAATTAAATGAGAAAAGCCATCTGTTTATCTGTTTGTATTCTTTTGTTACCCATGACGCTGTTTGCACAAACAAGCGGCAAGATATCTGGATCGATTACCAGTAGTGACGGAACCCCACTTATCGGAGCCAATGTGGTTGTTGTGGGAACATCGTTAGGGTCTGCATCTGGCAGCGATGGGAACTATTATATTTTAGACGTACCAACGGGGACCTACTCTGTGCGGGCAGACTATATTGGATACCAGAGCGTAACCGTAAGCAACGTAAAGGTTTCAAACAGCCTGACAACTGATATTGATTATACGTTACAGACGTCAGCAGTAAAAGGTGCTGCAGTTGAAATTGTAGCAGAACGCGCTCTAATACAAAAGTCAGCAACAAACACTACGCGAGTAATTGACCAGGAGGTCATCAATAATGTTGCACAGAGAGGCGTAGAAAATTTAATTGCCATGCAGACGGGTGTGGTTAATTCAGGGGGTGCTCTTTATGTAAGGGGTAGCCGCTCCGGTGATATGGCCTACTATGTTGATGGTGTATATACAGTAAACCCATTTTCCTTGTCCAACACCTCCGTAGTCAGCAATGCTGCTATGGAAGATATAGCCTTTCAATCCGGAGGCTTCGATGCTGAGTTTGGGAACTCGAACGGTGGAATGGTTAATACCACAACAAAATCAGGAACCAATCAGTTAATTGCAAGCGCTGAGTTTGTGACTGACATCGGATCTGAGGCGACTGTTAATAAAGATGACCTACATAGTTATGGGTACAAGTTAATGAATATTAATGTGGGTGGACCTTTGATGGATAATATGAAATATTTTTTAAGTTTTGAAAACATTAACTATGAAGATGCAAGCCCCTCCACATCTTATTTTCCGACGATCTCATTAGATGAGATTAATGTGCCTGACACGACCAGTGATGGTTCCCCTTTTGGTTTTGGAAGCGTCAGCTTCACGGAAGCGGAAGGGTTGAGCCAAATGGTTTCATTAGGTTTAGTAGATTCCCTTGCTGCAGCATCAGCCCTACACTATCAGTTTCAAAAATCCTATGGCGATACAACACTGTTAATGTTTTCCGACTATCAGAGAATGTATGGGAAAAAACCTAATGCTGGGCTTTCAAGAAATACGTTTTCTGGAAACATTACTGCAGACGTGGGCCAGCTGCGCCTAAAGGCCGGTGGAACCTTTTCTTCTAAGGATTCCAGGGGGGATCTCGGGGAAAGTACCACAATAAGCCAGGGGGACTATCCATATACCTATTCTTTACTGAACAGCGACAACACCCCATGGTATGAGTCCAAAAGTGTGTCAGGCTATGTAAACGCGACACAGCCGTTAGGGGCATTGTCCTATATAAAGGTGAACATGAGTCATTATTCATATTCTAGAGAATATGGCGATAACAACCATAAAGATGATATAGCGGCGTACGGTGACCCAACGGCTCCTGGGAATGAGTACCTGAGAGGTTGGGGTAAAAACCCTATATCAATTGAGAATTTTGCCTATTTTTCAAATAAGGGTGTGATTTACGATGAGTATAGAAAAAGCTCAATGAGCTATACCGGAATTAAGGGGGACTATGTGAACCAGTGGAACAACCATGAAATTAAGGCAGGGCTTGAGTGGAGAAAACACACCCTCCGCGACTATCGCTTGGCACAACCAATGGAAATTGCTGAAGGCTATCGCAAGGCAGAAGTTGCTAATTATGGTCCTAATGGAGTGTTGGGAGCAGATGGAATTTATAATGAAGGCGAAACATTTACAGATGTTGCAGATTCTCTTGGCGTATTAAACGGTGTTTGGAATGAAGGTGAGGCCTGGGAAGACGTAAATGACGATTTAGTGAGTGGAGACGCAAACTATATTGATGTTACTCACGAGGACTGGGAATACACAACATACCGAAATGCCTATACCGAGAACATTGGGTACGACCAACAAGGAAACGAGCAAGACAGCTATTCCCCCAACGGAACATCACCACCCGGAGAGCCTGTTATTTTAGGTGCCTATGTTCAGGATAAAATTGAGCTTGAAGATTTGACTCTCAACATTGGCATGCGTTTCGATAGCTTTGATTTTGGATCAGAAGCTCCAGAGTCCTGGGACGACCTACACCTTTTAAATGGACGCATAGACCACGATGCGTCTGGATATAAAAAAGTAGACCCATATACATACATTTCTCCTAGGGTAGGAATGTCGTTTCCAGTGACAGACCAAACAGTTCTACATGCTCAATATGGAAAATTTGTGCAACACCCCATCCTCAATAGACTTTATTTGTCTGATTCAGAGCTTGCTGCAAACCTAACACAGGGAAATATGACTGTTTCTCCAAACGGTTCGTTAAAGCCTGAAAAAACCACTCAATATGAGTTAGGCTTTGCCCAGCAGCTGGGAAATGTTGCAGCAATAGATATTACCGGATATTATAAAGAAATTAGAGATTATACCATGATGGCAAACCGCAGCAATGCGTTTGTCGATGGCGCTCAATTTAGTTGGGCACAATATATGAACGGTGACTATGGTGTGGTCAAAGGACTGTCAGCAGCATTTAAAATGAGAAGAATGAAAGGTGTGTTGATTGATGCTAATTATACAATGCAGTGGGCAAACGGGACGGGGTCTGACCCAGCGTCCTTTTTTAACATTGCCTGGATTGGTGATAATTATCCAACATCGGTAAACCCATTGGATTTTGATCAACGTCATACAGGCTCGGTAATGGTGGACTATAGAGGTGGTAATTTTATGGGGATTTGTGACTTGGGAGTTAACGCACTCTATCAGTTTGGAAGCGGAACTGCGTACACCCCATCCACAATCCAGTCTGCAGTTTTTGGCCGTGGATGGTATAATCCTGTTGGCGCTATTAATTCTAGCTATAAGCCATGGACATCAACGCTCGACCTTCGTTTTGAATTTGATGATATTGTTGGAACAGGATTGACAGCGTATTTAATTGTTCTAAATGCACTGAACACTGAAAACGTTGTTGGTGTTTATGAGGGAACTGGCCAGGCAGGAGAAGATGGATGGATGGCCTCCCCTGAGGGGCAGGTTTGGTTAAAAGGAAACCCGATAGGTGAAAGTTTTTACTATGACAGACTTAGGGATTCCAGCAACTGGTCTAATCCAAGAATGGTTCGTTTTGGATTGTCATATAGTTTATAATTTTGTAGGCAATAACCGTGAGGAAAAATATGAAAAAATATTTACAGACTTCTTTAAAGTGGTTTTTAACAATTGCTGTTTTTCAGGTTGTCTCAGTGACAGATGCTGCAGTGAGAACAGATGCACAGGGGGGAGTTTTTCTTGGCAAAACCCTGATGGCAGATTCGGGTCAGTTTGACGGCAATCGAATACGTGACGATCTTGAGAACAACGGTATGTTAGTTTCTCATCGCATTAGTGGGCATTCAGGGATGGAGTGGCCTAAGGGATCACACAAATATATTAATTATGCCTCGGGAATTTGGATTGCTGGTAAGGTTGGCGGAGACATTCGAACCGCAGTTGGAGAGTACGGACCAGAGTTTGTAGCTGGACCATGGGGGAGCGAATCTGGTGGCAGCGAACATCAGCTATATATTGTAAATAAGGCTGACCTGGCTGATCCATTGGCAAGTGATGATTTTCAGAACTGGCCGGCAGACCTGGGAGCGCCCTGGGTTGATGTGGACGAAGATGGTGTTTATAGTCCAATGCCCGCAGGACCAGACCACCCTGATTTTGTTGGCGATCAGGTGATTTGGTGGGTTATGAACGATGGAGATATCGCTGAACACTCAATATTTCACACACTGCCATTGGGTGTTGAGGTGCAAATGACACTTTGGGGTTATGACCGACCGGATGCCTTTGGAGATATGATGTTTGTAAAGGCACTTATTATTAATAAAAGTGGTCAGGATGTAGATGATACTATAATTGGTCTTTGGGCAGACCCGGACCTGGGCGATGCCGGAGATGACTTTGTGGGCTGTGATGTTGATTTAAGTCTCGGATTTTGTTACAATGATGGAGCTGATGCAGATTATGGCTCCGACCCCCCTGCAATAGGGTATGACTTTTTTCAAGGGCCCCTTGTTCCCTGCGAAGAAGCGGACAGTACTAATGCAGATTGCCAGCCCGGTTCACCCGGGGGGCTTTCTTATGGTGTTCGCCATGAAGGAATGAAAAACTTACCCATGAGTTCTTTTACAAAATATATTAATGGTGATCCTGTTTATTCTGATCCAAACGATGCCATAGAGGCCTATAACTACATGTCAGGAATATTGGGTGTTGGTACTCCCTTTGTTAATTCTGAGACCGGTGAAACAAGCCTATTTGTTCATGCAGACGACCCCAACAATAACACAGGGGTAGGTGATGGTGTATGGGTAGACTCAGATGACCATGCTTCAGGGGACCGCCGATTTCTTATGAATGCGGGTCCTTTTACTCTGGCAGCAGAAGACAGTCAGGAGGTTGTGTTTGGAATGTTAATTGCCCGGGGCTCTGACGCATTAACCTCTGTCACCGCACTAAAGGTGGCGGACCAACTTGCGCAGTTGGCCTATGATATCCAATTTGCATTACCAGAATCACCTGTGGCGCCCAATGTTACTGCAGGTACTACAGGCGATGCTATTATACTCTCATGGGATGACGGCGTGAATGCAGCTGAAAGCTATATAGCTGAAGATGTTATTGATAAGCTACCAGTTCCAGTGGCCTTTGATACAACGTGGGTAACAGACATTACCTTTGATGTAAGCAATGATACCACAATTGTAGGACCTGACACTACGATCACATCGGACACAACTTTTAGTTTTATACAGGTGATTGATCAAATTGATACCACGTTTGAAGGTGCAAACACTTCGTTTGTTTTTCAGGGATATAATGTTTATCAATTGGAAACCTCGTCTGGACAGGGGGCAAAAAAACGTATTGCCACCTATGATTTGATAGACGGGATTACTGAGATATTTGATGATGTTTTTGACCCCACGTACGGTGAAACAATAAACCGTAGGGTGCAGTATGGCTCTGACAGCGGTGTAAAACGTAGTATTACCATTGACACAGACGGTTTAAATGCTGGAATTCCACTGAAAACCAATCGAGCATATTATTTTGCTGTGACAACCTATGGATATAATCCATATGGAATACCAAGAACACTGGAAAGCCCAACTAATATTATGGAAATAAGGCCTCAAATTGCGACCACCAGAGGTGATGCTGAGACAATCTCTGGTACATCGTCCATTGATGCCACACACGGTTCTGGTGCTTCTGATGGGTCCGTTAGGGCTGTGGTTATTGATCCCTATGCGGTCACGGGCGATGAATATCAGGTGTCGTTTCACCTGAACGCTGACAGTTCGGCTCTTGTTTGGGATGTTATAAATACCACTGACGGAACTAATCTTATATCAGGAAACCCCATTCAAGGCGGTGTTGATATGGCGACAGGTAGCGAGGTTGGTGAAGGCGCAAATCCAATAATTGAAGGGTTGCAGATAATAGTAAACGGCCCACCAAATGAGTTTAAGGATTTCTATGCCACCCAAAATGCTAGCGGAGCTATTGCTGGAAACGCTGGTGCGTCAGCTGATTATAACGGTTATCCTGGCATGGGCAGAGATAATATGGAAAACCAACAAACAAACGGCTCGACATGGTTCATCACCACTAGTAACGGAGATAATAAAAACTATGAGGATTTCTTTCCCTATGTAACTCGTTATTCTGGTGGGTATGGTAACCCTGGTGGCGGCATGCAATATTTAATTCCAGATGATTTTGAGTTTCGTTTTACCGAAACTGGAAGTAAAATGTTAAATAGGACTACAGACCTGGTTGTAGATACTCCACTTGAAATTTGGAATATTGGTGATGTTGCTGATCCGTCAGATGATTTTCAAATGATGGGGCTTTTCAATGATAGCAATGAAGATGGCGAGTGGAACATGTACCAAGACGACAGTCCAATTTCCGGTGCGTCAAATGATCCATATATGGAAGGCTTTTATGTTGTGGAGCACGCGGACAGGGCTCCCGGAACGGCTGGATATGAGGCTATGGTAGCTGCGTTTACAGCAGACCCAGGTGCGAGCGGTGCTTATGAGTGGGCGACAGGCCCTGGGTTGCCACTTTCAGCCCCTGGTCAAATCACCAGAGTTGTTTTATTAAATATGACTTTTGCAAATTGGAATGGCGGAGATGTCACAGCCGACCCATTTGTAGTAGATGCTGCTATACCTGAAACAGGGACAGTGTTTCGTATGGTTACAACAAAACCGAATTCAGCCAGCGATGTTTTTACTGTAAGCACATCAAGTTATATGACAGCGAACACAACATTTGATCCGCAGGGTATCAATGTTTGGCCAAATCCATATTTTGGGTATAACCCAGAAGAAAGAACGACTCTTGAAAGGCGGGTAACGTTTACTCATCTTCCTGAGGCGGATGGAACTGCAACAATTAGAATATTTAATTTAGCAGGCCAGTTGATCAAAAAACTGGACCACAATGATGGCACACAGTATGAGGTGTGGGACCTAACAAATAATTTTAATATACCGGTATCAAGCGGGATGTATATTGCACATGTTGTGACAGACCAGGGCGATATGGTTCTAAAAATAGCCATTGTGCAACCTGAAGAACGTATAGATGTCTATTAAACATTTAAAGGAGACAGTAAAAATGAAAACAAAATATTCTTATTTTATTTTAACAGGTGCGCTTCTGGTTGTTAATGCTTTTGGTGGCACGATTAAATCAAATGGAACCTCTGGGGCGACCCAGCTGAGTGTTCCGGTTGGTGCACATGGAATAGCGTTAAATGGTTCTAACCTTGCCACTGTTTCAGGAGTAGAGGCGCTCTACTTTAACCCCGCCGGAGCCTCTAATATTGGAGGGACTGAGGCCATGTTCTCTAATATGTCTTATATTGCCGATATAAAAGTCAACTATGCTGGCTTTGTAAGTAGATTAGGTAATTCTGGGACATTAGGCCTAAGTATAAAATCCTTCAACTTTGGTGATATAAGGCGTACAACATCAGACAATACGGAGGGGACAGGTGAAACATTTTCTCCTAACTTTATGACCCTTTCTGCTACATGGTCAAAATCATTAGCTGACAGAATGCGTTTTGGGGTAAACATGAAATATGTTCAAGAGGAAATATTAAGAACTTCTGCTTCAGGGCTTAGTTTTGATATGGGAATCCAATATAGCTTCAGCGGTATGCCAATGAAAATTGGAGTTGTACTAAGTAATTTGGGAAACAAGATGCAGTATTCTGGATCTGATTTAGAGCAAAAACTACCTCCGGATGGATCTGGAGAAGGAACAAATGATGAACCCTTTCAGATTGTATCGGAACCCTTTGAAATGCCTGTAGAAATGAACATTGGTTTGTCTTACGAGGCAATCCCCGGTCTTCTAATTCAAGGAACCTTTAACAATAACAGCTCATCAAATAATGAGTTGCGTTTTGGAAGTGAATACAGTATGGCTTTTGGAGATGCATCTGTGTGGATTGGAACCGGACTATCTATAGCAAACATTGATGATGAAAAACCAGATAACGTGTCGCAATCTGATTGGAGTGAGTCAACAGAATCAAATTTTGGAACAACGTTTGGAGCTGGGATTGTTTATCCTATTGGAGAATTAACCGTCGGTTTTGAGGTTGCCCAAAGAACAGTTGTTGATTATTTTGACAATAATCTTGTCTATGCGTTAAAGGTGTCTTTTTAAGCTAATAAGGTTTAAAAAAATAATAATAAAAAGCCCTGATATTTTCAGGGTTTTTTATTTAAATAGAGTTTTTAACAAGGGAAACAATTCACCATAGGATAACCCTTGACCAAAGTAAAACTCTCCCTCTTCATTTTGTAATATCATTTCCCAGTGGAGGTGCGCTCCGTCCCGTTTTCCGTAAGTAGATGCTTCCATTCCCGTGTTCCCCGTTTTTCCAATGAGTTGGTTAACAGAAATTTTATTCCCTGGTTTTATGTTATTATCTATATGAGAGAGATGTGCATAAATAGTAATAACGCGAAACCCAGGGATTAGATTCAGGCCGTGATCTAACATAACGGCTTTCCCTAATAAAATATGGTCGAACACATCCGACGGTGTTCGATTTATATTAGATACCTTCTTTAACAAACCATTTCTAAACTCAGGAAGAACCTCTTCAAAGTTATGGTCAGCTCGAATGACCGTACCTTCAGCTACGGCTCTCACGGGTGTCCCCCAATTGGCAAAAAAATCTATCCCCCTGTGAATCCCCTTCCGATATTCCCGCGGTGCATTCGGCAGGCGGCTCGCTTTCTTAGGTATATTAATTCCCTCACATGGATATATAAGTGTTGGAAGGGTAATATTATTCCAATCTAAAGGTGATTTTAGATTTTTAAAAATCGGATTGATAGATTCGGACTGTCTGTTGACATAAATAGTTAGCAGAGTATTTTCAAGTGTTTTTAAATAGTGGTTGTTCGCAACAAAGTTTAGTTTTGTAAAATGATTTGAATGAAAGGCATTATTTAATATATAGACCTTGTTAGCATCAACCCTGTTTTTCATCAATTTGAATAAGATATTTTTTAGTGAGTCGTCCACACCCTGTGAAAACAGAGAATTGGACATTGATTCTAATAATCCGTCGGAATATTTTTCGGGGATTTTTCTAAAAGTATGCCCTGATGGGATATAAACACTGAGGGTATCAAACCCGACATTTGAATAAAATGATATTTCGGATGGATTTGAATCTTTAATCGTCGAAATGTGGGAACAAGAAACAACCAATAAAAAATATATGCAGAAAATGTTAAGACGATGCATTTTAATTAAGACAGATGCTTTATAAGAAATTTTAGACCATTTTTAAATGCTAAAATAGAGTCATCATTGTGTACCGTCTCTATCGCAATAGGAGACAATATGGATTGGTATGCATCAACAGTTTTCTCCAAAGATATCTGAACAACAGGCAGTTGAACGAGTTCGAGTGTTTCAAGAAGAGAAAATTCATATTTTGCCCATGCCATTGGAGCGATTAAAATCCCAGATGCAGCATTTCTATTCCTTTGAAGGAATGAAATAGCCATATAAATCTTATGAGTTTGAAATATTTTAAGTTCTATTTCTGTATTTCTTACTTCACGCCGAAGAGTTCGATTAATTTTATCCAAAGTAATTCTTTTGCCTGTTTGAGCAGACCTTACGCCAATCAGGTTCAGGTTGGGTCCTTGAAGTACGAGTATTTTCATTATAAAGTAATTATATTAATGCTGGTTATTATGAGACCCAAGAAGCTCATCTCAACGGTATAATGTGACCGAGAACATAGCCAATAATAATTCCAAACAAAAGTGCGACAGTGAGAACGCGTGAACGGGTAAGTTCTTTTGAATAGCCTTTTTTTATAGCAATTATGGAAACAAAATAACCCATAGCATTTAACATCCAGAAAAAGGGAATGGTGAATATTTTAATGACGAAAGGCCCAACCCAGGGGACCATAGCAATAAGAGCGCCAAATCCGGCAAATATTTGTGTAAAAAACCCCAATATTAACGTTACAAACACAACGATTTTTCCGTCAACCTCCATTTTTAGCGCGACAATCATAATCACCAGAGCTAGCGCCCACACAAGGAGATGTTTCCATCGGTGTTTGAGAAAGTCTTTCACTGTCTCAGCGTTGCAGTAACAGCAACTGGCCCTATTTTTACTGATGCTTTCATGATTCTTCTTAAATTATTTTGTTCCACCCAGACCTGCTTTATTGCCTCAGATCGCGTAATATTTTGACTAAAATAATCAGACCGGTCAAACATTTGAATTTGGTCATTTATAGGAATTAAATCAAGGCGGAAATGATTACATAAAACAGAGCGCCCACCAGACCTCACTTTGATTGTATCTGCTATTAATACTCTTGATTTAAATAAGCCACCTTCGTGCTCTATAGGGAACCATTGAGTGTCCAACATATCACCCCGTTCTTTGTTAAGTCTAGCCAAGAAAGAAAAAAGATTCATACAGGAATCGGGCCTGTGAAAGGATTCCAGTTTTTCGTACACAATCTTCTTTGATGAACCGTCCCACTTCCCAGAGACCTGTTGTTTAAAATCCCCCTGCCGAATGTGTTTATTATAATGCCGCACTCCATAAAACGATGTGTCAAATATTGTATCGTAGTCATTTTCGAATGGGAAAATATAATCAATTAACCCTGTGGAGCGGGCGGTAATAAGTAACCTATTGTTTTGTGGATAAAGATAAGATATCTCCCCGCATTTTATTCCAAAAACGGTAAGGTCGTAATAGAGAGTGTCAACAGACCCAAATAAAACACTTAGGGACACTCCCAACGTTATTACATAAAACCTTAGTTTCACGGTTTCCAGCTAAACCTCCCGGAAACCCCTAAAAGTCCCATGAGTGGGATGTAAACAATCTGGACCAAAGACCACAATAAAAAGACAGGAAAAGAAACAGGTGTTTTAGATATCCATCCCCCAAGGTATATTATAACGCCTTCTAAAAAAACTTTAAAAACCCACATAAGTATAAAGGTGAGAGTAAAAACTCCTAGCACAACGTGGAGCAGTAAGGAGACATTTACAATGTAAACAGACAGAAGAAAGACCAGGAACCATATTTGGGATTGGTATTGTTTTTGAGAATTAGATGCCCATCTAATTCTTTGATTTATGAATTGCCAGAGTGAATCGACAGGAAGGGTCATGACAGCACCATCAGGATCAGGATTAAAAGACCCCCCACCAACTTGAGATATTGATTGAATTAAATATATATCATCACCAGAAACTTCATTTGCAACAGGAAAAAACCCATCAACTTGGTTAAAATATGATTTTTTGTAGGCAAGGTTTTGACCAGACCCCGCCCAGGAAAACCCAACCCCCATGGCCCCGGCATTTGCGCTCATGAGTGATAAAAAATCGATTCGTTGAAATAAATGAAACAATCGGCTTTCAGTTTCCACAGAAGAAAACCCAGCAACAACACCCGTATTGTTTTCGAACTCACCTACCATGCTTGAAACCCATGTTTTAGGGACTCGGCAGTCTCCATCAGTTGATAGAATTATAGTTCCCCTCGCAATAGAAATGGCTTCTGATAGCGCATGTTTTTTTGGGGTCATTTTATTGGATTTTTTTGTGATTTGTACTCCATTAAAATTGAGATATTCATTTGTAAAGCTTGTAATAATCTTCCAGGTACCGTCGGTTGATCGGTCATCTGCAACAATAATTTCTAATTTATTTATTGGATAGTCCTGGGCAACCAAGTCCTCTAACAAACTGTTTAAGTTTTTTGATTCATTTCTTACTGCCATTACAACAGAGACACTAGGGCAATACGACAAAGAGGTCTTCTTGGGAGTTTTTTTTAACCGAGATAAACCAGTAATAAATAAAATTACATAGAGACAGTAAACACCAAGGGCGACCCACATCAACCCCAAGAGGAAAATCATACGACCCCAGAAACCACAGATGCAATCAGAAAATAAAGTGTAACCCCTAGAATGTCAATGCTCGTTGTAACAAAAGGGCCTGTAGCGATGGCAGGGTCAACATCAATTTTTTGTAGAACTAGGGGCACCACCGTTCCAACAAAGGAAGCAATAAGCATAGAGCTGCAAATGCTAAGCCCAACAATTATTCCGAGTGAAGCAGGGGCTTCGATAAAGGGAAGCAATGTAAATACTCCCAGCAACATTCCATAGAGCACCCCTAAGATTAAGCCTACACGTAATTCTTTATACACAAGCTTCAGCTCGCCTCCGGCCTCCACCCGCCCGGTAGCCATTCCCCGAACCACAATAGTTGATGATTGAGTTCCGACGTTTCCTCCCATCCCAATGATGACCGGAATAAATGCTGCCAGTGCCACGGTAGTTTCCAGCATATGTTCAAACTTTCCGATAATAAAAGCAGCTAAAACTCCCCCGACCCAACTTGCAAACAGCCACGGTAATCTGGATTTTACGTTTTCCCAAGAAGACTTAAGTAATATTTCTCTGTCTTTTCCTGCTCCAGCCATCTGGAGAAAATCCTCTGTTGCTTCTTCACGAATAACATCCACAACATCATCTACTGTAACAATACCCAACATTGAGTCATCCATATCAACGACCGGGACCGCAAGATAGTTGTATCGGGCTACTATTTTTGCTACCTCTTCCTGGTCTGTTTCCGGTCTAACGCTCACCACATTTTTGGTCATGATATTTACCAGAGAAGTTTCGGGCGGAGTGGTTACAAGATCTCTCAATGAGATAACTCCTGTGAGCCTATTATCGTCATCGGTAATATATAGATAAAAAACCATTTCCGATTTTTCCTGTTTTTGTAGTTCCTTAATAGCCTCATAGGCAACTGTATTCTGGTGAAGAGTAAAAATATCTGTGGTCATAATGCTGGCCGCGCTATCTACAGGATAGGACATAATTTCTTCCACCTCTTCCTGTTTTTCAGCATTAAGGAGGTCTAAAACAGACTGGGTTTTTTCATCGGAAAATAGAGCAAGGATATCTGCCTGATCGTTGACACCCAATTTTTGAAATAGTTTAGCTATTTTTTCTGGGGGCTCATCACCAATAAGATTGAGAATTATCGGTTCATCTAGTTCAGTCAAAAACTCAGATACTTGCTCCGTATCCATCATTAAATCGAACAAAGTTTTTTGTTCCATATCTGTAAAAAACCGGTAAAGAACTGCCATATCTGCGGGATGAGTTTTAGTAATGAGCTTAGTAATATTTGTTTTTGCATGACGTCGAATTAATCGGCGAAACGTATCACGCAAAACAGATATCTCATGTTGAAACATCTCTTTTCTCATTGTTTGACCACCGCCCCTACAGATCCGGAGTTAATAGTTTTGTAACCTCTTAAAAAAAGAAAAACCGCTATCAATAAAAATAAGGGCGACACATGGTTTTTCCAGATATAATAATTAAACCAAGAGGCCTGTATGTTTTCCATTATTAGTGCCAACCCATTATTTAGCGAATGGAGAATAAGTCCCGGGAAAATGCTTCCAGTTCTCCAGGCTAAATATCCTAAGATAATTCCCAATAAATAAATTTGAATTATCCATCCAGGATTCATGTGAACTGCAGCAAAAAACAAGCTGGTGATCAATACGGCTTTTGTTACATCTTTCCAGTGAATTTCCAAAAACTGCTGGAGAAAGCCCCGAAACAAAACCTCTTCACTAAATGGAGCTATAAGGACCGTTGCGACTATGAGCAAAAGAGCATAAAGTGGACTGTCAAATTGAAAGAGTTCCGCTAGTTTTTCAATATAATCTGGTCTCGGAAGCACTATCCCAATTAGACGGTCAATTTCATCTGAGAGAATGATTGTCCCCAACGATAAACCGACTATTGGAAAAACACTGTTAATAGGTATAGGTTTTAATCGGAATGATTGTATGAACGATTTGTTTTTTAAATAAACAATGGTAAAAACAGGCAGAACGATAATTCCCTGTCCAATGAAAATGGAAAGGATTGTTAGAAGGCGCGAGTCAGTCTCAGGAAATAGAGCAGTACTTACGGACAGAACAAGGGCAACCCCGGCAAATCCAATAAACAGAGATGCAATCACGATTATAAATACAGATCGAATGGTAAATGTCTTGTTCATAACAGTCTGATTCCGTTGGCAACATAGTGGAGGAAATTACAATTATCCTTAAGGAATGAAAAGAAATTAGGAAACCGTTAAATAATAATTATAGGTTTAGTATAAACAACCTAATTATTACCTGGGCGGGTTAAATGTGACAACAAAATCCCAGCAGATGTCGCAACATTTAATGATTCTCCAGTCCCAAACTTAGGAATCGAAATGATATCGCTTAACAATGTCTGGTTTTCTTTTGAAATCCCACTCGCCTCATTCCCCAACACTAAAACCCACTCCTTTTTCTTTGGTGGAGTTTTTAATTTAAGATATGAAGACCCAGAGGGGCTGGACCCGATAATCCAATAGTTTTCTTGAACAAATGTATTTAATGAAGCGTTTTCTTGAAAATTCAGATGAAAATGAGCGCCCATTCCTGCGCGGATTGATTTTGGATTGAATGGATCAACGCAGTTTGGAGAAAGAGCAATGTTTTGGATTCCAAACCAGGATGTACTACGTAAAATTGTTCCCATGTTTCCGGGGTCGGAAATAGCGTCTAAGAAAATAAAGGGCTGCCTTGTATGAATAAAACTATTTTGTGTTTCAGGAAGAGAACAAATACCTGCTATGCCGGAAGGGTGTTCTGTGGTAGCTATCGATTTCATGGTTCTACCGTTAACATTAATAATAGCGACACCGGCCTTCTCTATATCAGCCAATATGTTTTGGGATGAAGGGGAATTCTTATAAATATCTGTTAATAAAACTGTTTTTAAAACAGTATTTGCTTCAAGAGCAGAAGAAACAATTCTGGTTCCTTCAACTAAAAACTCTTTACCCAGCTCCCTGTATTTTTTATGTTTCAGAGACCTAAGGTGTTTTATTTTAGATTTGGAAATCATCCTGCCTGTGATTTTTCTATGCTTACAGTTGCCATTTAATTTTGGTTTTAACGTGTTCTAAAGTAGTAAGGTCAGAATTAATATCTTTCTATATTGGCACAAAGCAACTGAAAGACCAGAGAGCCATAAGTTGGTTCTTTAAAACAGTGCGTGCACATCTTGATTGCTTGTTGTTATAGGTTTTATTAAGTGGAAAATAAGAAAAAAAGACATCTTAATTTCACTTATTTATGGTCTTAAATTTTGTCTTTTATTCAGACATATTTTGAAACCGGTAACCCTAATTGTATTAGATGGCGTGGGGCACAATGAAAATCCCAAGGGGAACGCTGTTCTCTCAGCCCACACGCCTAATTTGGATTTTTATAAGAAAAATTATCCATGGACCCTGTTAGATGCCTCTGGGGAAGCTGTGGGGCTCCCACCGGGATTTCAGGGTTCCAGCGAAGTCGGACACCTGAGCATGGGAGCAGGGAAAATCCTTGTTCAGGAATTAAAGAGGATTAATGATCAACTGTTAGATGGAACCTTGTTTAAATCTCCTGCGTGGAACCATCTTATTGAGAACTGGAAAACCAACCAGTCTCAACTTCATTTTTTGGGGCTGCTTCAAGATGAAGGTGTCCACTCCCATCAGGACCAACTCTTCAAATTTATTCATCGGGCTAGAGGTGAATATCCAGACGGAAGGATCATCGTCCACCCTTTTTTGGATGGGAGAGATACCCCACCCTGGAGCGCCCTAGGATACATAACAGATCTTTGCCAGGAAATGGAAACGGCTGGGGGGTGTGAAATAGGCACATTTATGGGACGGTATTATGGTATGGATCGTGCAAACAACTGGGAGCTAACGGACACGGCCTTTCGTTGTATTGTGGAGGGTCGAGGAACGGAAACGGCCAACATAGAAACTTCAATTAAAGCATCATACGAGCATGATAAAACACCATCAGGCTCAGATATGTTTGATGAATATATCCATCCCCATGTGGTAACCGGATATTCCGGGGTTAAAGATGGAGACAGCGTTCTCCACACAAACTACCGTCAAGACCGTGCCATTCAACTTTCCAGAGCTTTCACAGACACAGAATATCTAGGGGAGCTTCCGATAGTTCCAGATGTGTGTTATGTTGGGCTTACCCGTTATTATGATGAATTTAATCCTTATATCCTTGGCAGCTTTAATGATGGGCATGTACCATCAGGTGCGTTAGTAGGGGAGGTTATTTCCGAAGCCGGTTTTCACCAACTTCGTTTGGCAGAAACTCAAAAATTTCGCCATGTTACCAGCTTTTTTAATGGAAAATCTACGACACCTTTTTTAAACGAAGACCAGGTAGAGGTCCCAAGTAGATTCGACCCAGCCACATTCGCAGACCATCCAGAAATGGAAGCATATAATATTGTAGATAAGTTTATGGAGGTGACCCGATTAAATCCTTATCAATTTATTTTAGTTAATTTTGCGAACGGAGATATGGTGGGCCACACGGGAAATTTTACCTCTGCAGTAAAGGCAGTGGAAATTTTGGATAAATGTACCGGAAAAATTGTTGACCGTGTTTTAGAGCTAGGGGGACAGATATTAATTACCGCAGATCATGGGAACTGTGATCAAATGGTTAACTATGAGACAGGACAGGTCCAGACAAGCCATTCCACCGTACCTGTAGAATGTATTTATATTGCTAAAGATTCTCCGGGAAAATCAATGATAAAAAGAGGAAAGCTTTCAGACATTGGGCCTTCGCTATTGTATTTATTGGGCTTAGATATACCTCTAAATATGACAGCCGTTAATTTGATAAATAATTGAAGGATTTTTCTTCAGGTGAAATTATACATATCTGACACACTGCGTGTCATGGATATTTTTCAGTTGTTATGATTTATAATAAAGATAAAAAATAATGGGAAAAGCGATCCTTCTGTTAGATGACGGGCGATATTTTATAGGAAAACCCCTGGGAGCTGAGGGAGAGACCATTGGTGAAGTTTGTTTCAATACAGGAATGACCGGATATCAGGAAATTCTAACGGACCCATCTTACTGTCGGCAGATCGTGACTATGACAGCACCGCACATTGGCAATTACGGTGTGAACCCGAACGACATTGAATCTAATAAAATTCAGGTAGCAGGATTTGTGGTTAAAGAGAGCACAAAAACTCCGTCCAATTGGCAATCAACAAAATCAATTGATAGCTACCTAAAAGAACAGGATATCGTCGGGATCCAAGATGTTGACACTCGGGCCATCACCCGACACATTCGGGATCAAGGGGCTATGAATGCTATCATATCTACGATTGATTCTGATTTGGAGTCACTGAAAAAGAGATTAGCAAAAGCGCCTAATATGTGTGGTCTGGACTTGGCAAAAGAAGTTACCACCCCAAAGCGCTATGTTTGGTCCAAAGGGAGAGAAGTAAAATATAAAGTGGCGGCCATTGACTATGGCATCAAGCACAATATACTACGTCAGCTTGAGGGGCACGGATGTGGTGTGACTATTTTCCCCGCACAAACTCCGGCCAGTAAAGTTTTGGAATTCAATCCAGATGGTATCTTTCTATCAAATGGTCCGGGCGACCCTGCAGCCGTAAGCTATGGGATTGAATCGGTTAAAACACTGCTTGGAGAAAAGCCCATTTTCGGGATTTGCTTGGGACATCAAATTTTAGCGCTTGCACTTAGAGCAAAAACATTTAAACTCAAATTTGGTCACCGCGGCATTAATCATCCGGTAAAAAATCTAAAGACAGGGGCAGTGGAGATTACTAGTCAAAATCATGGGTTTGCTGTCGAATTGGACACGCTCCCGAAAAATATAATTCCAACCCATATAAACCTGAACGATAACACACTGGAAGGGATTTGTTGCAGGGATGTCCCAGCATTTTCTGTTCAGTATCACCCAGAGTCCAGCCCAGGGCCCCATGACAGTAGATATTTGTTTAAGCAATTCACAGAGCTAATGGATGCCGAAAAGAACTGACATAGAATCTGTTTTGGTTGTTGGTGCCGGCCCAATCGTGATTGGCCAGGCATGCGAATTTGATTACTCTGGAACGCAGGCAACCAGAGCGCTCAAAGAGGAAGGGTATCGTGTTGTTTTGGTCAACTCAAACCCTGCCACAATCATGACAGACCCAGACCTGGCAGATGCTACCTATATTGAACCCATTACCCATGAATATGTAACAGCTCTTATAGAAAAAGAACGTCCAGATGCCATACTGCCAACGGTAGGTGGACAAACAGCCTTAAATTTGTCTGTGGACCTACATAAACGGGGGGTTCTTGAGAAACACGATGTTCAACTTATCGGTGCTCAGGTAGAGGCAATTGAAAAAGCTGAAGACCGTGAGCGGTTTAAGGGAGTGATGGATACCGTAGGTATTGATACAGCAAGGGGGGGGTTCGTCCATTCATGGAAAGAAGCAAAGTTGTTTTTGGAAACAATAGAATTTCCTATCATCATTCGCCCCTCTTTTACGATGGGGGGTACCGGTGGATCGGTGGCATACAATAGCGAAGAATTTCGTGAGTTGCTGGAGAATGGGCTTCATGCTAGCCCCATTAATGAAGTGCTGATTGAAGAATCTCTTCTGGGGTGGAAAGAGTTTGAACTGGAAGTCGTCCGGGATAGGGCTGACAATTCCATTATAATTTGTTCTATCGAAAATATTGACCCTATGGGCATACACACTGGCGATTCTGTGACAGTGGCACCAGCCATAACACTCACAGATAAGGAATATCAGAAAATGCGCAATTGGGCCATACAGTGCCTCAGGGCCATTGGAGTAGAAACAGGGGGGTCCAATGTTCAGTTTGCTATAAACCCTAATGATGGACGCATGGTTGTTATAGAGATGAACCCTCGGGTGAGCCGCTCATCTGCATTGGCAAGCAAGGCCACAGGATTTCCAATTGCTAAAGTAGCTGCTAAACTAGCGGTGGGCTATACCCTAGATGAATTACCAAATGATATCACCGGGGAAACACTAGCAGCGTTCGAACCTGCCATAGATTATATTGTGACAAAGGTGCCCCGTTTTGACTTTGAAAAATTTCCATCCGCCACCGGACATCTCGGCGTTCAGATGCAGAGTGTTGGTGAAGTTATGTCCATTGGACGAACATTTAGAGAATCTTTACAAAAAGCATTTCGATCACTGGAAGTTGGTTTAGATGGACTGGAACCAAAACCGCCGGCAGAAGGGGATACGGAAGTGAGTCGTTCCCAGTCACTGGATATGTCCACGTTGGGATATGGCACAGCATTTCGTTTGCTAAAAGTTCGCCAGGCATTTTTGGAGGGGCAATCTGTTGAAGAGATATTTAATGTTACAAAAATTGACCCCTGGTTTTTGGATCAGATTAAGCAGATTGTTGTGTCTAAAAGGAATAGCTCCATTCGACAGTTAAAACGTGACGGGTTTTCTGATAAGCAAATCGGGAGAATGAGAGAGGTTTCTGAATATAATATTCGCAAACAGCGCAAAACAGAAAAGGTTTTTCCTGCTTATAAGGTGGTGGACACCTGTGCCGCAGAGTTTGAGGCCAAGACACCCTATTGTTACTCTACATACGATGAGGAAAATGAAATTACACCATTAGATGGAAAAAAAATCATTATATTAGGAGGAGGCCCAAACCGTATTGGCCAGGGGATCGAATTTGACTATTGCTGTGTCCAGGCGGTATTTGGGTTGAAAGATGTGGGGTTTAAAACAATCATGGTGAATTGCAACCCTGAAACTGTCAGCACAGACTTTGATCTTGTTGATCGCCTGTATTTTGAGCCGGTAACATTTGAAGATGTATTGAATATTATTGAGTTTGAAAAGCCTGACGGTGTTTTAGTTCAATTCGGCGGACAGACGCCGCTCAAAATTTCCAATGCACTTGCAGATGCGGGAGCCCCAATCATTGGGACATCCCCGCACAGCATTGACCTGGCAGAAGATCGGGAAAAGTTTGGAAAAGTTCTAAAAAAACTAGATGTATTATGTCCGAAATACGGAACAGGGAGAACACTGGATGAGGTTGTTAAGGTAGCCGAAGAGATTGGTTTTCCGGTATTAGCACGACCCAGCTATGTGTTAGGTGGGCGGGCAATGGAAATCGTCTATTCCAAGAAACAACTGATTGATTATATTGCCCGCTCAGCGGAGGTGACAGAAGGCCACCCTCTCCTGATAGATGAGTTTCTGGAAGATGCCTTTGAGTTTGACGTGGACGCACTCTGCGATGGAGAGACAGTTCACATTGGTGGTATTATGCAGCACATAGAAGAAGCTGGAATTCATTCCGGAGACTCTGCCTGCGTGCTGCCACCATATCGGATAACAACCGGTGTCATGGATGAGATTATTCGCACTACCAAAGCTCTTGCTTTAGAAATAAGTGTGGTGGGGCTAATCAATTTGCAGTTCGCTTATAAAGATGGCCGAGTTTATGTTTTGGAAGTTAATCCAAGAGCCAGCAGAACTGTTCCCTTTGTGAGCAAGGCGACCAACGTCCCATTGGCAAGGATTGCAGCGAAACTAGCTACAGGAATAAAACTAAAAAACATAGATCTTAAACAATGGGATGAGATTAATCATATTGCTGTGAAAGAAGCTGTCTTGCCCTTCAATAAATTTCCTTCAGAATCCATTTTTTTAAGTCCGGAAATGAAATCAACCGGCGAAGTAATGGGAATCTCTAATAGTTTTGGTCAGTCATTTAGACGAGCATCGATTAGCGCTGGAAATATAATTTATAATTCAGGAACAGTATTTATTTCTGTTAATGATGGGGACAAAATGAACGCAATTTCTTTAGCACGGGATTTGTCAGAAATTGGGTTTGGGATTGTGGCAACCTCAGGAACAGCCAAAGAGTTCAGGAGGAATGGAATTGCAGTTAAATCCATTTTCAAGGTGGGGGAGGGACGGCCTAACGTGGTAGACGGTATCAAAAATGGAGAAATTCAATTAGTGATCAATACCCCAATGGGAAAACAGGCAAGATACGATGAAGAGTCTATAGGTCAGGTGTGTATCCAAAAAGGAATTATGGCGATCACAACATTATCTGGCGCTGAAGCGGCAGTTCGAGCAATGCGATCGATAGGTCAAAAAATTAATGTTCAGTCTATACAGGAATACCATAAATAAAAAAGCCCTGATAAGATTTCAGGGCTTTTTTATAAAAACAGTTTATCTAGCCCACCCAAATACCTATACTAAATAACAAGCCAGTGACCAGATGCATATTGATAGTACCAGCATTTGCGGGTAGGAGCAATCTGTCGTTATAATATTTGTACAAGGTTTGGATAGCGTTTATTCCAAAATATGCTGCTGGTAGCGCAATCAACGACAAAAGGGGGAACGGTCCAACGAGGCCCATAATCGCAATACTCACAAATGCACCAAGAACCAATAATACATACCCCAGGCGCGCCTTCTCTGGACCAAACACTACAATTAGTGTGTTTTTACCAGTAGCCCTGTCTCCATCGTGGTCTGGAAATTCGTTCACATAAACAATGGCAGCCACAAGTAACCCAATAGGTATCCCGGCCAACAGGGCTTCCGGAAGAATATATCCAGTTTGCACTAAAGCACTGCCTGCTACCATAAGGGGGCCAAAATTTAAACCAATCAACAGCTCACCCAATCCCTTACGTGATGCGAACCGAAAAGGTGGCGCAGTATAGAAAAATCCAGAGATGAATCCAATCAAGCCGAGCCATAATATATTAATGCCAGCCCTGAGGATTAAAGGAATCCCAACAACAGCACTTAAAGCGAACGACACTATCGAGACCATAAGCATACCTTTGGCAGAAATTAACCCCATTTGGATACTGCGGCTGCCACCTGAATACGGAACCATATAATTATAATTAGCCTCATCCGTACCACTGGTATGGTCAAAATAATCGTTGGCTGTATTTGTACCGATATGAAGGAGAGATCCTCCAAGTATGGTTAGTCCAAGCCAACCCCAGCTCACATCAAAACCTATAAAATTTCCTACTGCGGCTCCCAGAAGTAGGGGAACAAAGGTTGCCGTTAGAAAGGGCAGACGCATAATAACCAGCCAGGTAAATATCTTCGTCATGAGCCCAATCTTTGGACGAACTTCATCGGGTGTTTTGTCTGTCAAAGAGGTTGTGACACCGCAATAGCCGATGTGGTTTCCGCTTTTATCTTTGGTGGGAGTGATTTTTATGTGACATGGAATCTCATGACCATTTTTATGAAGGAAAACAGTATCCCCCTCCCACTCACCTTTCTCTACAGCCTCTTTAAGCCAGCCCACTACATAGCCAAGCACAACCTGTCCATCACTAAAATCACTCACTCGCCCTTTTCCAATGATCTCATCAGGTGAATAGCCAAAGAGCTTTTCTGCACCTTCGCTGTATGTTTCTAATTTGCCATCTAGATCACAGGTAATAACACTTTTAATTTCCTTGTTCATATTCGGTTTAATTAATTTAAGAGTGATGTTTTTTTCTCCATTCCTGTCAAAAAATTATTCAGGGCATGAAGCGCCTCATCAATGGCTGCCATTGTTTGTGTTTGTTTTTCTTCAGAATCGTTTAGCTCTGTGATTAATTTTCGCAACACTTCACGATGCCATTTGTCAGCATGCATATGAACCGTGAAAAACTTTAGAGTCTCTTCATCATTGATACCATAGAATTTTTTTAGACCATCTTTTTTTGTTTCGGAAATTTCTGGCTGCATAGATTCGTAACAGTACAGGGCTGCCAGTCCGATATGGTAGCGCTGTTCCCCTGACAAATCCATAAATGTGTTGACTAATTGTTGTGTTTCTTTCATAGCAACAGCTTTATTGACACTGTGTCTGGTCTTCCCCATTCCTTCAGCAAATCTCATCCATAGTTCGGGATGATTTTCTGCGCCCATTTCTTCATCCACCAAGTTTTCCAGCAAGATCTGCCGAACGTGAATATCATCGCAATTAGTGTGAATAGAAGATAAGTAGCGTGGGAACAAAGATACGTGTTTAAAATATTGTGCGGCATATTCACGAATAACAGAAACCTCCAGCTCTCCAGCGTTCCAGGCCTGGTAAAATGGGTGATTTAATAAATGATGTTTATCGATTTTTGCATCGACCTGCTCAACGAATGACAGTTTTGGCATTGGGACATCTCCTTTTGGTTTGTTCTAAGAATAAAACCCAAAATTAATGAAATACAGGAACGTGTTAAAAACCATATTTATATAAGATAAACTAAAATGTTTTTAATGGGCTGTTCTTTTGATATTAATATTATTTCTTGACTTTGATTTATATTATCGATAAAATACTTACGAGCAACTTACGACTATTTAAAGAATTAGAATAAGGTCATAGAGCTTTATAAATATATAGGAACGAAAAGAAGATTTGGTTTTTGTGTTGTTGATGAACTCTATGTTAAAAAAAGAATAAAAATGAGAACTAATCAAAAAAAGATTTCTCTGGCGGTGATTCGGGCTGTTTCTCGGTTGAATAACCACACTCACCAGAGAAAATCTCGTCCCATCGTTTTACATAAGAAGTTCATTGCCAAATATTTATCAACTCTCTCTCGATGAAACTATTATCACCAAAATTAAAAAATTTTCTGGAATTTATTCAGCGATTTACACTTACATACGGACAATCTCCATCCTATGAAGAAATTATGTTTAAGCTGGGATTCAAATCGTTGGGAACAGTGAATTGGTATGTGAAGACCTTGGAAGAACAAGGTTATTTGTCTCGTGTAAAAGGGCCCAATGGCAAGCGGGCGCTTACCTTAATCCACAAAGAGTACGCCACAATTACTACAGCCCGCTTGCCGTTCCTGGGCCTGATTGCAGCGGGAGAGCCTATTGAGGCATTGGAAAACCCGGAAATGGTGGACGTTCCACCGTTTTTACTTCACCCTGATAACTATGTTCTTCAGGTAAAAGGAGATTCCATGATAGATGAACATATTCATGATGGTGATTTTATTGTGGCCAAGAAGACCAAGATTGCTCGCTCTGGCCAAATTGTGGTGGCACTGATCAATGGCGAGGCCACATTGAAGTGCTATGTTCCCAAAGCAGATTGTATTGAACTTCACCCTAAAAATCCAAATTTTCCAATTATAAAAGTTAATTCTCAGGATGATTTTTATATCAACGGTGTACTTTTGTATTCCTTTCGGAATTATTTGAACTAGATACATTTTAATGATTACCCGGGACGTTTTTCACATACGTCTTAAAGAAATGGAGCTCCAGGCCGAGCGTATCATGAATCCCTCCCTAAAGACACGCCCGGTAGCCATTATCTCATCTCCACAGTCAGGTGGTACGATTCTGTCTTTATCGCCCGAAGCAAAAGAAGATGGATTGTTTCGTGGTATGAATGTTTCAGTAGTTCGAAAAATGAACCACAGTGTTCAGCTTCTTCCTTATAATCGTTCTCTGTATGCCCGTGTAAATCAATATTTATATAAGTATTTATCCATGTTTACACCCACGGTAGAGCCTGAGGGATTTGATGGGTTTTATCTTGATATGAATGGAATGAGAGCGATTCGTGGCGACATGCAGAATACAGGGATGTCCATTATCCAGAAAATCCGAGAAAAAACGAGTATTTTAGGGATGGTAGGCATCAGCGCAAATAAGTTGGTAAGTCGGATTGTCACATCTGTAGTTCCGGAAACAATTCATGAAGTGCAGTGGGGGAAAGAGGCAGAGTTTTTATCTCAATTAAAACCTCCGATTCTTCCTATAGTAAAAGAAAACTCTATAAACAGGTTGATTCGTTTTCTGTGGATCAGCCAGATTAGCCATATCCAGTCTATGGCCCTCCATCCGAAGGAATTTCAAACCTTTTTTGGCGCTCATGCTGTACAGCTTTTCCGGGAAGCACATGGCCAGGATTCATCCGCTGTGAAACCACCACAACTCCAGGCCCATATTTTGGAGCAAACGGTTTTGACCGAAGATACCAATGATGAAAATGTGCTCCGTGCAGTGGTGAAGGATCTAGCGGAACAGGTAGCGTTCAAACTTCGTAAACGTCGACAACTGGCGAACAAAATCAAGCTAGAGATTCATTATACAGATGGACATCAGCGAATCCGGACAGGGCGGACAGTCAGGATTGATGACAGATCGATAATTAACGTGTGCAGAGGGCTGTTTGATAGCGCCAATGAACGGCGCAATCGAGTTCGGACTATTTTATTGGATGCCAGTGATTTTCGTCCTTATGCCAATCAAGAAGGTCTGTTTTTCACAGAAGAGAGCCGGGACATGGCTATATCCAAAGCAGTGGAAAAGGTTCGCCTGAAATATGGTGTTCGCAGCCTGCAGACCGCTGATGTTTTCCAGGCCTTGGGGCGTGTTTGATGTTTGTTCACCTTAATACTCATTCTGTGTATTCTCCCATGCGCGGACTTTTATCGTTACCTGACCTTGTGAATTCATCACATTCTTGTGGTATGGATAATTTGGCACTCACTGATGTAAACGGCATGTGGGGCTTCATTCGTTTTGTTCAACACTGTAAAGATGCAGGGCTGTCTCCTATTGCTGGAACAAACTTGATCACAGAAAAAGATGAGGCCATTCTCTTGGCCGAGAGTCAATACGGCTACGAAAACATGTGCCGCTCCGTGTCCGCTGTCCACGAGGATCCAAATCAATTGATAGAGAATATCTTGGAGAAAAGATGCTCTGGGCTGTTTGTGTTATCTCACCATGAGCCTACTTTGAAAAAATTAATCAAATTTATTCCAGATACCCATTTATTCATTGAATTACGTCCAGGAATTCAGGAATCTTTTACAAAGAGATTGGCAAAAAAAATGAAGCTGGAGGTGATAGCTACGGGGGATGTTTATTTTCGAGATCCTGATGATTACAAAGCCCATTTAACGCTCAGGGCCATAAAGAACAATACAAAACTGGAGCAATTAGACATAAAGGAATATAAGTCAGAACAGCACTGGTTCCGGAGTGAAGCAGATATGGTGAAACTTTTTCCAAACAGCTTGAATGCTTTAAATAACAGTCGCTACCTGGCAGATCGCTGCAAGACCGACTGGTCATTCATTAATACTATTTTCCCCGGGTTGTCACTGAAGGACACATATCATGCCAACAAAGACCTAAAGAATAAAGTTTATGCTGGAGCAAAGATTCGCTACGGTGAGATTAGTGAATCCATTTGTAGGCGTATCCAATATGAGTTGGGAATTATTAAACAAAAAGGATTCTCGAATTATTTTTTAATTGTTCAGGATATTGTGCAGCAAACTCGAGCGACTATAGGTAGAGGGTCTGCAGCTGCATCTATTGTGAGCTATTGTTTGTTCATCACCCAGGTGGATCCATTACGGTATACACTGCAGTTTGAGCGATTTATTCATCCTGAGCGTGAAGACATGCCAGACATCGATGTGGATTTCCCCTGGGATGAGCGTGATGATGTTTTGAATTATGTTTTTAATAAATATGGAAAAAAACGGGCAGCTATGGTTTCCAATCAGATTTTTTTGAGGCCCCGATCCGCCATTCGGGAGGTCGGGAAGATTCACGGACTTTCTAATGAAGAGATTAAGAGTATTACGAAGAGGATTAGCTGGTATACATCCTGCCGAGATTTGGAACATTGGGTTCGCACTGATCCTCGGTTTGTCAATGTTGATCTGGATGAAACGCTACTTCGTGTTTTGCGTGAGAGCCAAAAAATTGTGGGAGTGTTCCGTTATCCATCGGTGCATTCTGGTGGAGTGGTCATTGTTCCAGATGAGATTCAAAAATATGTGCCGGTACTCACAGCACCAAAAGGGGTCCAGATAGTGGAATGGGAAAAGGATCAGGTGGAGGACTCTGGGCTTTTGAAAATTGATCTTCTGGGCAACCGAAGTCTGGCTGTGGTCCGGGACACAATCCGGCAGGTGAACCTGAACTATGGTAAAACGGTATCCCAGAGAAAATATATAGATTATCACCAGATTCAACCCACAGGTGATGAAAAAACAGAAGAGCTTATGAAAGCCGGAAAAACCATGGGGGTTTTTTATATTGAGAGCCCTGCCACGCGGCAACTTCTGGCGAAATCTGGTGTGGTAGATTTTGAACATGTGGTGATTTATTCATCCATCATACGTCCAGCGGCCAACCGGTTCACTAATATTATGCTTGAACGAATCCATGGTGCACCATGGGAATTAATTCATCCTGATTTGGTTTTTCTAGAAGAGAGTTATGGAATTATGGTATACGAAGAGCAGGTGTCAATGGCGGCCATGACTATGGCAGGACTGTGTTATGCAGAAGCAGAAGAACTGCGAAAAACCATGAGCCGGGATTCCATGGAACATCTCACTATTTTATGGAAAAAGAAATTCACAGAAGGATCGCTACGCCGGGGCTATTCCCCTACCATAATAAAGGATGTGTGGGACATGATTTCTTCCTTTGTAGGTTATTCATTTTGCAAGCCTCACTCCGCATCCTACGCTATGCTGTCTTTTACCTGTGCCTACCTTAAGGCTCATTTCCCTGCAGAATTTCTAGCGGCAGTGATTTCTAATCAAGGGGGTTTTTATTCATCCTATGCCTATATGAGTGAAGCGCGAAGGTTTGAGATTCAAATTTTTCCACCGGATATTAATCTGAGTCATCTCCAATGGGAAGGTCGAAAAAACACGATACTGATGGGTTTTATGAGTATAAAAAGACTTCAAAAAAAAGCAGTGAACACGATTCTGAATGAACGGAAAAAAGGAGAATTTAAGTCGCTGGATGATTTTTTAGTTAGGGTTGATCTGGACTTTGCAGATGCCATGGTGCTCACCAATTCTGGTTGTTTTAATAGACTAAATTTGAAGATGACCCATCAGGAGCTGACATACCGGGTAGCAGGATTTTATCTTCAGAGTGGAGAGAAAAAACCGCTTATATCATCACCGGTGAATTATAATTTAACAGCTGAAGATCAATATCGATTGGAAGTAGAAACATTCGGCTATCCTGTGTTCGTCCATCCTTTGGTCAGGTACCGACCGATACTCAGTCGTAAAATAAAATATGCCCGGGACATTCCAAAATCGATTGGTCAGCCAATCTATCTAATTGGTGTTTACATTACTAGCAAGAAAACGGCAACACACAAGTCTGATCCAATGAAGTTTTTAACTTTGGAAGATGAGACAGGGTTTTTTGAATGTGTGCTGTTTCCAGAGACGTTTCAGGAATTCAGAGACATACTACACTGGGAAAAATTATTTATCATCCGTGGAACTGTGGAAGAATCATTTGGGGTCCACTCTATAATGATTGAAAAAATGGGAAGTTTACGGCAGTGGGTGCGCCGTTCATACCACAAAAAAAACACTTTATCATAATAACACAGACCTAAAAAAAGCTATATCATTAGATTAGTACGGAAAAGACGACATCCCATTCAACTGATAAGTTTTACGATCATATACCACCCAATATGAAACCAATATAGCCATTATTTCTCTAGGTCTATACAACCAATGAAAATTAATTGAATCAAAAACTATCAAAACCAAGAGAATCAATTGCCCATCATGGTTTACCATAACAGTCGTATACCTGGTTTTTCTATTTGAGTCCTTTGGTGCTTGGCGAACCAGGAGATCGGCCCCTGAAACCAGCAATTCTTTCAGACGACCAGGATCGGGTAAATGGCTACGGTGAACATCACCATCAATACTCACCAGTGTAATAAAGCGATTGGGCCGTTCAACAAAGGTTGCAGGAATCAATGGACCTTCAATTTTCATATTGAAGTTTAAGATTAAGATATTTTCCTGTCATCCGTAAATACATAATTCTGTGTAAATTTCACACTGAAAATATTTAATTATAAAACGTGCCTCTTGTTCCATCATACATAAAAAAATTATCCAACTATAAACCTGGTAAACCCATCAGTGAAGCGAAAAGGGAG
>Ga0208411_1000191_pt1 | contig 49986 bp, 51 predicted proteins | sample ETN01SmetaG_4_FD_185793 | JGI IMG/M metagenome (GOLD analysis project Ga0208411, IMG submission 185793) | Marine microbial and viral communities from oxygen minimum zone, Eastern Pacific Ocean - ETNP2014F12-01SV261 (SPAdes) (version 2) | ecosystem: Environmental > Aquatic > Marine > Oceanic ... | reverse complement strand
CTGAGTTCTTTCTTGCCTGAGTTCTTTCTTGCCTGAGTTCTTTCTTGCCTGAGTTCTTTCTTGCCTGAGTTCTTTCTTGCCTGAGTTCTTTCTTGCCTGGCAAGAAGGAGATTGTCATGGTTATCGAAACCATCATATTCCTTTCTGAATGACAAGGAGAAGTCTTTCAGGATACAGAGACTTGGATTCCATCTTTTCACCTGAAAAATTCCATCATTCTTTAAGCATCACAAGGTTGACCCAATGACATACGATATGGTTGAACGAATTACCCGTAGTTTTGAATCCCAAAGCATGATGAAAACCCTGGGAGCCACGATTCATGAGGTCGAGAAGGGGAAGGTCACCATCGAAGCACCTCTGCTTCCTTCTGCACTTCAGCAGCAGGGATATGGCCATTCAGGACTGACTTTTTCCATTGGAGACAGTGCTGCAGGCTATTCGGCCTTGACGCTGTTGCCCGAAGATCAGGAAGTCATGACGGCTGAAATCAAAATCAACCTGCTCGCTCCTGCCGATGGTGAACTACTGCGAGCAGAAGGCAGAGTTGTGAAACCCGGGAAACGGTTGGTCGTCGTTACTTCCGAGATCCATGCTTGGAAAAAGGGACAAACGAAGCTCATCGCCATCATGCAGGGAACCATGGTTCCTGTTCCTATGAATCCTTAAAATCTAAGTTATTGTTCTTCTACAAAACAATAATTGTAGAGCTGACCGGTCAACTCTGATCTTTGCTGAAAAAGCTTTGATTCATAGAATCTTCAAAGCTTAACCGGTGGGAATTCATACAAGCAATCCGGTCATTCCAGCAGCAAGCAATAGAAACCGGGGAAGGAGTGAAACCGAAGAGATCAGCCCGTAAGATATTGCAGCAAGGCTCAAGGCTAATTGAATAAAGGCCAATGTTGCATCGAAGGGTTTGTCGAGGAGATGGATGATATCGGATTGTGCCACCATCCCAATCGGAACCAAATAAAGCCCTACCCCGAGTGACATCGCATAGCCTGCGACTTTCAACCAGTTCGTTTCTTCCACCATCCCCGCAGCGATGAAAACCGTCCCACAAACAGGCGGGGTGATGGTTGAAAGCAATGCATACCAGAAAATGAAAAGATGGGTAATCAGTAAAGAAAGTCCCAGCTCCTGAAGCGCAGGTCCGGCAACCGAAACACAGATCACATAAGCTGCTGTTGTTGGAACCTCCATCCCCAGTAACAAACAAGCCAAAGCAGTCAACAACAGAGCCGGCCAGACCAGGTTTCCTGATGCCGAAATCACAGTCGATGTGATTTTCACTCCCAATCCGGTTTGTCCCAAAACACCAATAATGATGCTGGCACATAGAATGATCGATGCTATCAATGAAACCTGCTTGCCTGCATTCAAGCAAACCGAACGTAATCTGCTGCTCGTTCGAGAAAGCGACAAGCTTAGGGTGTCATCCCACAACAACAACAAAAGGGCTGCCAGCATCGCGATACAGGCTGAAAATTGGGGGGTGTACTGCCCATGAAGCATGCGTTCAAGCAGAATGAAAAATGGAATTGCAAAGAAAATCATGGTAATCCAGACTTTTCTCATGGAAGGCTGTTGTTCCGATTCAAGACTTTTGAGTTCCATTCTGCTTGCAAACGCATTGATCCCAACCCAAACGGTCAGGAAAAAAAGCACCGCTGGAAAAAAGGAGGCGGCCATGATTCCGGTATAGGGAATCCCTGTCAATTCCACCATGACAAAGGCACCTGCTCCCATCAAAGGAGGCATGATCTGCCCTCCGGAAGACGCCACAGCTTCTACCGCGGCAGCCAATGCTTTGGGATATCCAAGACGTGTCATTGCAGGCAGTGTAAATGAACCCGTGGATGCAACGTTCGCCGAAGCTGAACCTGAGATGGAACCAAAGAGGGCCGATGAGAGCACCGAAACTTTTGCTGCTCCACCTTTTAGTCTCCCTGCTGTTGCAGTTGCCAAATTCTTAAAACCCTGTCCAGCTTCTCCAGCATGCAAGACTGCTCCGAAGATCACAAATACAGCAACAATGTTGACAGAAACTCCTGTAAGTTTTCCCCAAAGCCCTCCCTCGGCAATCGTCAAAGTTCCAAGAAAACTGCCCAGAGGTAGTCCTGGATGACCGAATTCACCAGGAATGAATTCTCCAAATAATCCATAGGCGAGAGCCAAAACGGCAACAGCGGGCAGGGGCCAATTGATGGAACGTCTCGCCATTTCCAAAACCAGGAGGAGGAGAAGCACTGCGATGATCATCTGAAGATTCCCGGAAAGGAAACCGTATTGTTCTGAAAGCTCCGCTTCAAAAAAGGCAATGAAGCCGCAGCATAATATTCCTAGGACGGTGAAGACCAGTCCCAGGATCATCTGGAACCGATTTTTACTCTTGTAGACCAGGCACCAGGGCAGAGCCAAAGCCATATGAAGGGGGCGGCTGATCAAGTTGGGAGTAAGCCCACTGAAGATCAGCCAAAGATGAAAAAGAATGGTAAAAAGACCAAGGATTTCCCAGATCACACGTCCGGGTTTTTCCATCAAAAGACGGGAAATCTGAACAGGTCCAAATTAACGATTTGCTGCGGGGACACTGACACCGATTTCATCATAGTACCTCAATGCTCCATTGTGGATTTTACCATAGACATTTTCGAGCATTGCGGGGGTAACTCCTTTCCACCAGGCTGCACCGTTGGCCATAGCAGAATTCTGTTTCCAAAAATTCTTTGTGAGTTCATAGGCTGTCTCATCAGACATTTGGCTGATGGTATAAGCCACAACCGGTAAAGATGTGGTCACAATATCCTGATTGACTCCAGGATAGGTGCCAGCGGGAATCACGAGCCGGGTGCGTTTCGATTTTTTCACCTGATCCGAGGTCATCGAAAGCACTTTGACCCCTGTTCCTGCAGCAGCTTCGATGACATTCGGGGCAGGATAGGATCCGGCTGTCACAAATCCGTCAATCTGACGATTTTTCAAGGCGGGTACGGCATTGTTCAATTCAACGTTGGCAAGGTTTACTTTTCCCTCAAGTCCAAAAAGTTTGAGGTATTTTGCTCCTTCACGTGCTCCAAAGGAACCCTTTCCAAGCAAAAGTGTTTTTCCTTCAAGATCAGACATTTTAGTGACACCACTATCTGCTCTCATCACGAAATGCATGGTCAGGGAGGGAATAGGGAAAAGCGCACGAATTTCATTGAATCGTGGATTTTCCTTGCCTTTAAAAGCGCCTCCTCCTTTTTGGGCAAGTTTGATCAGAACAGGCGGTGTGGTAAATACATAATTCCCCTGGCGCACCACAGCTTCCATTACATTTTGAACCGAGCCCTGACTTTCTTCGACAGTGACAATGATCTTTCCCGATGAAGCCTGCTTCATTGCCTCTGCTATCTGAACCCCCATCTGGTAATAGGAAGAGGTGGATTTGGCGGATTTATAGGTGACTCTGGTTTCAGCAAAGGCTGCTTGAACAAAACAAACAACACCCGCAAGAATCATTGAAATGACATGCATGTATCTCATTAAGATATCTCCTTGTTACGAACGATCATGAGTGAAGACTATTCATGGAATGGAAGTTTGAATCCAAATTTTGAAAAGCTTCAGATTAAAAGGAATGTTGATGTTGTCAAGAGAAAGGCAGAAAAAAAGTCCTCCCGACAATAGTTGAGGCTGCTGTTAAAAATCTGGATTTAACGAAAAATAGCTACAGGAAATAATTTCGGCATCTTGAAAATCAAACCCAAAAGGGTTCAGGCTTCATCGAGTTCATAGTTTTTGAGGATGTACATACTGCAATGAGCATGGTGCAGCAGATAATCGGTGTTGCTGCCCATGATCAAACGACCAGCAGTGGTATGGGAGTGGGAGGCCATGATCAGGGTCGAAGCCATCAACCCCTCACAAAGGTCAAGGATCTTGATGTAGGGTTTGCCGAAATCAATGTGAACCTGGTACGGCGATGTAACATTATTTTCCCGAACCCTCTGCCGCAGGCGTTCTTCAAGTTCTTCCACCTGCTTGGATGAATGCCTGATGCGGTTCTCATAGTCAGAACTGGTGGTGTAGTATCCTCCCCCTACAGCTGAGACATTCATCATTTCCGGCGTTTCTTGAACATAGAGAAAAAAAAGTTCCACTTGATTTTCCAGTGCCCATTGATCTGCTTTTCGGATCACTTCGTTGCTCACCGGACTGTAGTCGATGGGGACGACTGCACGTTTTTGGTTCATGCTTTTCTGGGGTTGCTTATAGACGTACATCGTTGTATGGCCTTCATGAAGCACGTGATCGGTGTTGCTTCCGAGAAAAACCCGTCCAAGCATGGTGTGAGTGTGGGCAGCCATGATGATCATTTCCGGAACAAATTCCTGCTCCGCGTCAAGGATCGTCTGGTAAGGTGCGCCGAAGCGGTAAATGGTCTCAAGCTCACTGGAACATTTGGTGTTTTCCAGATAATGTTCGAATCCCTCCTTGGGGTCGATCAATTCTCCCCGCTCTACCAGATTCTGGATTTCGGAACTCCTGGCATGGAGGAAAAAAAGTTTAGCATCCAACCGTTGACCCCAGGAATCGGCAAGCCTGATCACGTCCTGGGTTACCGGCGTGTTGTCCACTGGGACTAGGATTTTATTTTTCATTGTTTTCCTTTGCTCGAGAATGGCTCCTTTTTGTTTGAAAAGGAGAAGGACTCAAAATCTCAGGATGGGATTTTTGTTGGTAATGCATGATCCAGCCAGGCTTCGATTTCCTCGAGCCTTTGTTCACCACTGATTTGTTGAACCTTTAATCCATCCAGGAAAAGGATTCTGCTTGGGAGTTCTAGTATTTGGTACTCCTGAGCCAGTTCCGTTTCCATTCCAATGTTGATCTTGACCACCTTAAGCGACGGAGACCGTTCGAGAGCCAGTTCCCTGAGCATCAGCGCTTCCTTTCGGCAGGGAATCGACCATGGTGCCCAGAATTCAACAAGTACCCATCCTTTTTCCAAAAGGACTTCTCTTTCAAAACTTTCCTGGTTGACATTGACCGGGAGTGATTCGAAATGGAAATTCGATACAGTTTCCACCAGGGGGTTTGTTGGGCACATCGGATTCGTTATGATTCTGATTGTAAAACTTTTCGGGCTTCAGTTTGGTCTTTCTTCTTTTCCGGCACACGGCAGGCGTTAGGATTCATTCAGGTCGGCACCCCCATTCGTGGAAGAATCCAGACCTGCAACAAGACCCAAACCACGATAAATATGAGGAGCCACCAGTCCATCAGCTTTCCATTTCATTGAAAGAATTCTGTTCAGGCATTCATCCCGGAAGGAGGTAAGAATTCATACTGGCCATCCTCTTGAAAGTTTTCAGAGCCGGGAAGGTGAAACTGTTCCATTTTTTCAACAAAATCCTGTTCCGAGGTCCCGTGTCCGACCCTCGTGTTCCATCGAAGTTCCTCACCAATCGAGGAGACCATGATACCGTTATAATCGTGTCCCGGATAAACCAGTGTTTCTGGAGGAAGCTGAAACAGTTTCTCGATGATGCTTTGAAAAAGTATCTTGGAATCACCTTGCTGAAAATCGGTCCGTCCGCAACTGCGGATGAACAGGGTGTCACCGCTGAAAAGCATACCGTTCACGAGGAAACTCATGCAGCCCTGGGTATGTCCTGGAGTCGCCAGAGCCTTAATGACAAAAGCTCCAAATCTCAGTTCCTGCCCATCATCCAGAAGAAGATCGGCTTCATCTGAACCCGTATTCCGACCCATTGCCATTTTCGCCCCAGTTGCTTCAACCAATTGCTCCGCACCTGTCTGGTGATCCGTATGAAAGTGGGTTTCAAGAACATAACACAGGGTCAGTCCCAGTTCCCGGATCAGGTTCAGGTCGCGTTTGTGCTGCTCCAAAACAGGGTCGATGCACACCGCTTCCAAAGAAAACGGATCAAAGACCAGATAGCTGTAGGTCCAGCTTTCATGATCGAACAACTGACGAACCATTGGTTTCGAAGCATTTGGAGTTTTTTCAAGCATGCTGTTGGGCAAAACCTTTGGAATGGCTATGGAAACTCGATTCCGCTTCCGGTTCATGTCGAGGCTGTTGGGTCTCACAGTACATGTCATGGGTCATGGCGAAAACCTCCATCACCTTCGGATTCAGAAGCCGGTAAAAAACGTAGGAACCTTCCCTCCGAGACTCGACCAGTTCACGATCTTTGAGCAGTGAAAGATGTTGGGAAAGGGTGGTTTGCTTGATGTTCGTATAGCTGACGAGATCTTTGACGCTTTTTTCAGAATCATTGAGGTACCAGAGGATCTTCATTCGGTCAGGGTGTGCCAGAACCTTAAGATATCGCGCGGCACGATTCCGACAGGGATCCGATCCATTGAAAAGACAGTTCAAATTGTGCTGAATGTGTTCTTGTTTCATTATCGTCTCCTATTTTGGAATACCCGAATAGATCCCTCTATCCGTTATTCATGGTTTTACGATTCTTTACAACTAGCCCATTTTACAAAAAGCTTTCCATGGACTTCTATTCGTAAAATTACGATGTTCAAAAAATTAAACGTGATGAATCCGTAGTATCGGCTAGGCTTCATCGTAGAAAAAGGGAGAATCAGTTTGGGAGAGCCTCAAAGTATTCCGAGTATTCTCTTCGGATTTCAGGGTAGGGGCCATAGACCTCAAGGAAAAATTTGAAGGTCGCCATTTTGACATAGGAATATGCCGGTGCAGCGGAGAGGCTGGCAAGAAAGATTCGTAAAGGAAGATTTTCGACCGATAACAGAACGCCGATGGGGACGAACAAGACGAAGACCAGTGAGATAAGGATGCGGCAGAGAAAAAACAACCATGACATCATCATCACCCTAGGGTTGAGAAAGAGGAGGAAAAACAAACGTCTTTTTTCCTTGAAACCTGAACGCCGAAGCACCGCAAGTTTAGAGGAATAGGAAAATCCAGCCATGCCAACGGGCCAGAAAACTCCGGACATGACTAAAAAAGGGGTCAGTGCAGAAGGATTTCCCCAGTCATGCCAGACCCACCACCCCAACAGATAACCAATTCCAATCCAAATTCCCCCGATTACTCCCACGGTGGAGATGGCAAGTGCATCCCATACCAGCTGGGTTCCCTTTATGGAACTCAAAGCATTGAAGATCCTCAACCGGCCTCCTTCCCTGCGATGCATCAAACGCATATCGCTTGAGGGCCACATCGAGGTCAGTTGTTTGAAAAAAAACAGGCCCAGAACCACCACCCAGAGCTTCCAATTCAGTAGCAGGTCAAGCATCTCCACAGGAAGGGTTTCATAAATCCAGACCGCCAACCATTGCAGGTCGTGAATGCTGCCACGGTCGAACTCAAATTGGATTCTAGAGGAAAAATGTTTGAGCAGCCGATCAAGCACGATCAGCAATGCTACCAGCAGGAAAAAGGATTTATATCGGAAAAGTTCACGGATCGAATCGACCACCAGAATACTCAGCAGGCGTTTCATTCCAGGATTTTGCTCTCAAGTCCGATGATTTGAGTCCGACTGATGAGCTCTGCTGGCAGCTTCAATTTTACCTGGGTTTCAAGTTCGGCAAAATAACCGCTACGGATCACTTCCAAATGCAGAACCGGATTTTCTTGAGCTTCAGGAAAACGGAAATCAACCCTGAAACTTGCATCCGGCAAAGCAAACCCATGACCCTCGAGGTGGAGCCTTCCCAAGCCATCTCCAACTGGTTCCAGTTCAAACCTTTCTTCATTGAGGTTTGTCTGAATCAACAGAGATTCTGAATGTAAGGGCAGCTTGAATTCCCTGTAGTAATCCTGGTAGAAGGGCCTTCTTGTGATGTAAAGGCCGGTCATGATGAGCATCGCAAGCAGGATCCCGGAAAACAACCGCCGCTGCTGAATCGACGGCATTGGAGTAAAGGTTTTCGTTTCCGATAGGGGAGGTTTGAAGACAAAATAATACAGTACGGATAGCGTCAGCCAGAGTACGCCCATTGCCCAAAGAGCATCCGTTACAAAATGGGCTCCTTGAAGCACCCTTGCGATGCTCACCAGACTTCCGTATGCGAGCCCGGTTATAAGCAATCCTGTGGCAAGCAAACGTGAACGTTGCCAGAAGACGATGCCCACACTGAAGGAAAATCCCATCGTGCAGTGTCCGCAGGGGAAAGAACGTCCCTTACCGGGGGTGCCAAAATCGAGGGCCTTTCGGAATTCCCAGTTACCGCCAAATTCCACCACGTCCCTTGGTCTTGGACGTCCTGAGTGTTCCTTAAGCAAAGCGTTGACAACAAAGCCCGCGCCAAGGATTGAAACGAGGCCATAAATCACCACATAGTGTCTCCAGGGGAAAAAACGTTCACTACGTTGGCAGAAATACCAGGCTGGAATCGCTGAAAGCGTGAGAAGAAATCCAGGAATCGTTCCGTAGCGGTGTATCCAGGACCAGGGCTGTTCCTGACCCAAGGGCCAGCCTTCTGAATGCGAATAAGCCCAGCGTGCTACATTGAGATCTATTTCAAAAGCTTCTAAAAGCCAGGTCACCAACAACAGTCCCAGCAGCATCAACCCAGTCACCAGCAGGCCTTTTGCCTGAAAACGATTTGCTAACAAAAGTTTTTCGGAATGCTCTGAATCATCCGCCATCTACTTTGTCCTCACATTCTCCGTTTCAGGGTTTCCATGGATAATCTGGAAAACCTGAGAATAAAACGATTTCATCCGGGGCCAGAAAAACGAAACCAGCAGCACTCCAATCAGGACCATCGAAAGCAGCCATGGCGTTTCCTGAAAACGGACCGACCGGAATCCGAAAATGATGAACATCATTCCAAGCAGAATTGGTAGACAAAGACCGCAGAATTTTAGTTCCCAGAAACGTGGAAGATCCGTTAAAGATGGTGAACTGCGAAAATATTCCAACTGGACGGGGAGTTTCAATAGATGAAAGAAAAGCAGATGCAGCACCGCCCAGGTCGGCAGAATCATGCCCAGACTGTCGGTAAGCCAGTGACTGGCTGATATCGCACGGCCAATCCCCATCATCACCGTCAAGATAATCACGATCACACCCCATGAGATTGCAAGGGATCTTGCCCTCGGACGATTGCTCCCCCCATTGAACCAGATGTAGGATAGCGTGAGCAGGGAAAGAATCACCGCGGAATGTCCACTAGGGAAGCTTCCCCGGTAAATGCCTTCGTTGATGAAATGCGGGCCGAATTCATACCACTCCGAGAAAGGCCAATTCTGTCCCCAAACTTCATATGGACGAGCCCGGCCAATGACCCATTTCAGGCTATGCACTGCTCCCAGAGAACCTGCGAGTGCAGTGGTAACGATAAATCCCAGGAAGGGGCGCCAGCGAATCAACCCCTGCGAGGCTTGACTGCTCCAGCTTCTGAAATAGAGAATGAAGCTTGCAAGCAGGAAAAGAACCGGCGGGTCACTTGCCCCAGGGAGTTTGCCTTCAAACATCGTCCTCCCCATCCAGATTCCCAGTTTGTGGCTTCCTTGTTCATGAAGCCACACGGTCCATTCTTGATCGAAGTGCTGCAGCACAGGAAGCACCACTATTCCAGAAATCAACAGTACCAGTAACCCTGGAGTCAAGTATGTCGACCGGACGATGTACGGTTCAGAATTCAATGAGGCGTGAAAGGAAGGATTGATACTTGGCTGAGTCAAAATCCTAGCAGGACCGAGCACAGAAACCAATAGTGTTTGCTTGAATGGTATAGGCTGATCATTCCCCAAAACGTCCCAGCCAGGTGAGGATCAGGCTGAAGTCTTCAGAGTGGTTGGTCAGCAGATCTTCTGAGAAACCAAACATCAGGCTATGGTTTTCAAGGTGATAAAAAGCGCCCAATCCAAGAATCAACTGCCACTGGTTCATGCCTTTCAGTTCCAGCCCTGGAGCACGGTAACGTGGAGAAGCTACCAGATTCTGGGCCGTGAAGGTCAAGTCTTTGGAATAGGGTGTTGAAAGCGCCCCCCCTCCACTGAAGAAGGTACGTTTCTGAGAATAAAGGGTATGTTCTGTTTGACCTGCATGGACTATCCCCAGGTTGAGAAGCCACCGAACAGGTTGGCCAAACCAAACTTCCGAGCCCTCGCCGGCAGTGCTGATGCCAAAATCTTTCTTTCCGGAACTGATTGTGGGCAGCTCATCTGCCGAAGGATGCTTGTAAACAATACGTGTGTTCCATTTCACTTCTGAAGATCCTATAGGGGATCCGTGCCGCCTGCGAAATGTCATCACATAGTCTCCAGGACCCTGCTGAGTTTTTGTAATCCAGATGAATTTATTGCTCCTGTTTGAATCCGGCTGATACTGCCAGTAGAGGAATTTCCCATCCGGTCTCACTTTTCTTGATTCGTATGGTAATCCCGTCACCTGATGGAATCGACGCATGAACCCGTCCCAGTTTCCTTCCCAGTCTTTCAAGTGTCGGAAACGCAGGTTCATATCCCAGCCCGAGCCCAAGCCTGCTGCAGCTTTGACCGTCACTTCCTCCCTTTCATGGTCGAGAATAAGTCTTGAGTTGTTTAGATATTTATCTGGAGAAATGGTGGTGGTGTTGCTGCGTTGGAGGCTGAGGGAGCCTTGAAAAATTCCAGCCTCAAGTATACATGCGGATTCCAGTTCCAGTTCCAGAAAAATACTTGGCATCGGAAGCTGGTTCCGATGAGGAATCAACTCGATGCATCGCTCCGCAAATACAGGAGATGCAATAACAATGAGTAGAGAAAATAACCAACAAAAACGACGATACAAAGAACCCTCCAGATTGGTAAATGGCGGAATTGTAAACACGAGGTACATCAGGAAGAAAGCCAATAGCGAAAAGTCGGGTGAAATCCCATGATTTCCAAATGCTTTGAAGGGATGACGATCCCAAATCTTAGCTCTGAATTGATGGAATCAACTTCGTGGCTGTGTTAAGGTCATAAAAATTTTAATTCCGAATTATTTCTCCACCAAGGAAACAAAACAAAAACTACAGGCGGTGAAGGATATGGAAAAACGTCAGGTTGTCCTGCAGGATAAATATTTACTGGAAAAAGGTCGTGCCATCATGACAGGAATCCAGGCTCTGGTACGCCTTCCTATGGTACAGCGTCGACTCGATCAGTCCAGAGGCTGGAACAGCGCCGGTTTCATCAGTGGTTACCGGGGATCTCCTTTGGGTGCATTAGATCAGCAATTGGTACTCAACAGGGAACTGCTTGAAGAACATCATGTCCGTTTTAATCCTGGAGTGAATGAAGACCTTGCCGCAACTTCGGTTTGGGGAACCCAACAGGCAGAGATCCATAGCCAAGGCCGTTATGATGGTGTGTTTGGCCTCTGGTATGGGAAAGGCCCAGGCATCGACCGTTCCGGCGATGCCCTACGCCATGCCAACCTGGCGGGGACTTCGTCAAGAGGTGGGGTGCTGGCCCTGATGGGCGATGACCACACCTGTGAATCCTCAACCACTTGCCATCAGAGCGAATTTGCAATGATGGATGCGATGGTGCCGGTCTTCAATCCTGCAGGAGTCCAGGAGATCCTGGATTTCGGCCTATATGGCTGGGCCCTATCTCGTTACAGCGGTTGCTGGGTCGGTTTGAAATGCATCCATGACACAGTCGAGTCAACGGCCACCGTTGATGTGTCTGCTGACCGATGCAATATCATCCTGCCGGAGGATTATCAAATCCCTCCTGATGGACTGAACATCCGCTGGCCGGACAGTCCCCATGAACAAGAACGCAGGCTTCATGAGTACAAACTGGATGCGGTTCGTGCATTTGTCCGTGCCAATAGACTGAACCGTGTGTTGATGGACAGTCAGAATGCTCGCATCGGAATTCTCTCCACCGGTAAAGCCCTGCTTGATACCCGTCTCGCCCTTGACGAACTTAGCCTTGGCCCTCAAGAGGCTGAAGCACTGGGAGTGCGTCTGATGCAGGTGGCAATGACATGGCCGATAGAACCTGAAGGCATTTTGGAGTTCAGCCAAGGGCTTAAACTGATCGTGGTCATCGAGGAAAAACGTGGAGTGATCGAACCACAACTCAAGGAATTGCTTTACCACACGGCCGATGCTCCTCAGGTAATCGGCAAACAGGATGAACAAGGAGCTTTGCTCTTCCCCTCGGCTGGGGCCCTGGATCCAAACCACATTGCCCTGACCCTGTCAGACCGTATCCTTGAGCGATGCACCCCAAAAGCTTCTTCGGAAACATCTGCACTCTCCCAGCTCCGTGATCGGGTCGGAAAACTTCGAGAGCGCATCGAATCTTCAGGGAAAATCGAGGAATCCCTCTCACGGCTACCTTATTTCTGCGCAGGATGCCCTCATAATTCCTCCACCGTTGTCCCTGAAGGAAGCCATGCTTATGCCGGAATCGGATGCCATTACATGGCACAGTGGATGGACCGCAGCACCGCGGGATTTACTCAAATGGGTGCAGAAGGCGCCAACTGGGTCGGAGAATCCTTTTTCAGCAAACGCGAACACGTTTTTCAAAACATCGGTGACGGTACCTACTTCCACTCAGGATTGCTGGCAATCCGATCCGCGATAGCCGCTAACGTCAATGTCACCTTCAAGATCCTATTCAATGATGCGGTGGCGATGACCGGAGGCCAGCCCATGGACGGTCCTCTGACTGTTCCACGCATCACCCAGCAGGTCCGGGCAGAAGGCGCCGGGGAAGTGGTGGTGGTAACCGATGATCCGAATCGTTACCAGGGAGAAAATAGATTTGCCTCAGGTGTTACCGTTTACGAGCGGAAACAATTGGACCAGGTTCAGCGTCGTCTGCGGGAAATTTCAGGAGTGACCGTCCTGGTCTATGAACAAACCTGCGCCGCCGAAAAGAGACGAAGACGAAAACGGGGACGCTTCCCTGATCCTCCTAGAAGAATATTCATCAACGAAGAAGTCTGCGAAGGATGTGGCGACTGTGGTGTCAAATCCAACTGCGTGGCAGTCCTCCCTCTGGAAACAGAACTTGGACGCAAACGGGTGGTAGACCAGTCGGCTTGCAACAAGGATTTTTCCTGTGCCAACGGGCTGTGTCCAAGTTTCGTCAGTGTAATGGGTGGAAAACCAAGGAAGGCAAAACCGATATCAATGGGAACCCTTTCTTTTGATGAACTACCGGAACCTGAACTTCCTCAATTCGAGAAAAATTACAACATCGTCATCACAGGTGTCGGAGGTACTGGTGTGATCACCATCGGAGCCCTGCTTGGCATGGCATCCCACATCGAAAAAAAAGGTTGTGGTATTTTGGACATGATAGGACTCGCCCAAAAAGGTGGTGCGGTATTAAGCCACCTTCGCATCGCTATGGATCAACATGAGATTCATTCTCCACGAATCGCTGGAGGCGGAGCGGATGTCATAATCGGTTGCGATCTCGTCGTTTCAGGAGGCAACAAAACCCTGGAACTTGTCAATGCCGGGCATACGCAAATGATCGTCAACAGTCACGAGATGATCACGGGAGATTTCACTCGCAACGCAGATATGGCTTTCCCGTTGCTGGAATTGAAGAAAGCCATTTCAGAAACCGCAGGTCCGAATCATGTCGATTTTATCAACAGTCAGAGACTCGCAACAGCTCTGATCGGGGATTCGATTGCTTCCAACCTCTTCCTGCTTGGCTATGCCTTCCAGAGTGGAATGATCCCCCTCGAAGCCTCTTCGATCGAGGAAGCCATCCGTATCAATGCCATTTCTGTAGACCAGAACCTTCAAGCCTTTCTCTGGGGTCGAAGAGCTGCACACGATCTGGAACAGGTCAACCGTATCGCCTTTCCAGAAACCACAAAGATTTCCGAAACGAAAAAAACTCAAAGTCTTGATGAACTGATCGACGACCGCTGTCGGAAGCTCGAAAAATATCAGGACAAGGTTTATGCAGAACGCTACCGGAAAAAGGTTGAACAGATTCGTGAACTGGAAACCAGTAAAAAGCCTGGAGCCACTGATCTCAGCTTCGCAGTAGCACGTTATTATTTTAAATTACTGGCCTACAAGGATGAATACGAAGTGGCCCGCATGCACACCAGTCCTGAATTCAGCAAACGTCTCGAAAATCAATTCGAAGGAAACTATTCTTTGAAGATCCACCTCGCTCCACCATTGTGGTCCAAACGGGACCCGAATTCCGGAGAACCGATCAAGTCCACCTATGGCGCCTGGATTTTCGGCGCGATGAAGATCCTTTCCAGATTCAAATTCCTTCGTGGAACAGCCTTCGACCTCTTCGGTTACAGCGAGGAACGTAGATTGGAACGACAATTGATTCGTGAATACGAGCAACTCCTTGAAGAACTGCTTGCCGGGTTGCAACCGGAAAACCATTCCATCTCGATCCAGCTGGCTGAACTTCCAGAACAGATCCGAGGCTATGACGTGGTGAAAAAACTTCACGTCCGTGATGCTGAGAAAAACCGACAGGAATTGCTTGATCGCTTCCGCGGAGTGCTTGACAATAATAAAGAAAAACAGCCTGCAGAAGAAGCGCTCAACTGAGGGCGGCTCTGCAAATTTTTTGATTCAAGGAGATATAAATGCCTGATAGAGAAGTGGTGGTGCTCAGCGGGGTTCGAACCGCCGTGGGAACTTATGGGGGGACGCTTAAGGACCAACCCCTAGTGGACTTGGCGGCAAAAGTCGTCCAGGAAGCAGTGCAAAGATCCAAGGTTGAACCTGCAGAGGTAGGACAGGTAGTTTTCGGCAACGTCATCCATACCGATCCGCGGGACATGTACCTCGCCCGTTATGCTGGAATCCGAGGGGGACTTCCCATCGAAACTCCGGCCTTCACCCTCAATCGACTTTGCGGAAGTGGATTGCAGGCCATTGTCAGTGCCTCTCAATGGATCATGCTCGGTGATGCAGACACGGCCGTCGCCGGAGGTGCGGAAGCAATGAGTCGTGTTCCATACTGGCTCCCTGGACTGCGATGGGGACAGCGCATGAACGATGGAGTGGCAGTGGACGCATTGATCGGCGGGCTTCAGGATCCCTTCGATTCCTGCCACATGGGCATTACCGGTGAAAATGTGGCCAAACGCTGGAAAATATCACGTGAAGACCAGGATGCACTTGCGGTGGAAAGTCACAAACGGGCTGCTTCAGCAATCGCCGAAGGATGCTTCAAGGAGCAGATCCTGCCTCTGGAAATCAAGCAACGCAAGAAAACGTTTATTTTTGACACCGACGAACACGTACGATCCGATGTGACCCTCGAAGACATGACTCGGCTCAAGCCCGCCTTTGATCCAGAGGGAAGTGTTACTGCAGGCAATGCTTCAGGCATCAACGACGGCGCCGCCGCGGTGGTATTGATGGATCGTGGCCTTGCCGAAAGCCGAGGTCTTCAGCCAATGGCCCGACTCGTTTCCTATGCCGTGGCCGGGGTCGAACCTGCCGTGATGGGAATTGGTCCGGTTCCAGCGATCCGGGAATGTCTTGGCAAATGCGGACTGACAGTTTCGGACATGGACGTCATCGAACTCAATGAAGCCTTTGCCGCGCAGGCCCTAGCAGTAATCCGGGAGCATGACCTGCCCCTGGAAAAAACGAATCCCAATGGCAGCGGGATCTCACTAGGTCACCCAGTTGGAGCAACAGGCTGCATCATCACCATCAAAGCCCTCTATGAACTACAGCGGACCGGCGGACGATATGCGCTGATCAGCATGTGCATCGGCGGAGGACAGGGCATTGCCGCAGTCTTCGAGCGACTTGGCTGATTCAGGGATAGACAAGGTCCTGTCCTGCATCGCCCATTAGCGTTTCTCATGGATCCATTCCAGACCCGACGTCTTGGCAACACTTCAGTAGAACTTCCACAGTTCGGTTTCGGTGGAGCACCTCTCGGGGAACTCTTCGAGAAGGTCGAAGAAGAACAATCTTCAGAAACCCTGAATGCGGCCTACTCTTCCGGCATCCGTTATTTTGACACCGCCCCCTGGTACGGACATGGGCTGAGTGAACATCGTACCGGAGGGTTGCTGCGGCGTTATCCTAGAAATGAATTCCTTTTATCAACCAAAGTCGGACGGATTTATAAAGCCTTTCCTGGAGATCCTGAAGATTTTGTGGGACCTCCCTGGGTTGGAGGGCTGCCCTTCGAGTTGAAATTTGATTATTCAGCAACAGGATTTCAGCGTTCCTTCGAAGACAGTACCCTCCGCCTTGGCCTGAACCGCATCGACCTGCTCATCATTCATGATCTTGACCAGGGATACCACGGGGATTCTGTTTCAGAAAAATTACACCAATTAGAATCAGGGATTCAGTGGCTCAAGGAAATACGTCGCTCAGGTATCATTGGAGGATTCGGAGCAGGAATCAATGATGCTGAAATGATGCCTAAACTTTTGGAACATTTTGAAATGGATTTTTTCCTCGTTGCCATGCCCTACACCCTCCTCAATCAGGAACCACTGGAAAATGTCTTTCCAGAATGTGAAAAAAGAGGAATGGGAATCATTATCGGAGCCCCCTACGCCTCAGGGATTCTTGCCACCGGTGTTTCAAAGGGTGCTCGTTATGGTTATGCCCCCGTCAAAGAATCGATCTCAAGACGTGTTCATGCCATCGAAGACATTTGCAGAGAACACCAGATCCCTCTGAAGGCTGCAGCATTGCAGTTTCCCCTTGGTCATAAAATGGTGTCTTCCGTCATCCCGGGTGCCATGAACCCCGAGCAGGTCCTTGAAAACCTGCAGATGATGCAGCACCCAATCCCGGACGGATTTTGGCAGGACCTCAAAACCGAAAACCTGATTCATCCGGAAGCACCAGTTCCTTCAAACCCGTGATTTCAATATGCTTTTTCATTGCGTCCTTCAAACAGAGCTGGTATTGCTAATTATCATCCATCAACTGCTCAAGGATTCATGATGCTTCGCTGGGTGGCTCCGTTTGGGGCCGCGATATTGTTGATCGGCTGGAACAGGCAATTAGAAGACTGGCAGGTCATGCTGACCTTTGCTGCTGCACTTCTGATTGCATTAATGCTGCAAAGGCTGGCACCTCAACAAGAATCGTTGGAAACTTCTGAAAGTAATGTGGTCTCTTTAGATGAGTTCCGCAGACAACGTCAGGCATCGGCTTTTGAGGAGAACCGGACAGGCCTTCAGAATGTTTTTGAATCCCAGTACCTGCACGAGGCAGAGCTGATTGCTTCAATGCTTGAAAATGAGGGCATCCCGACCCACGTTTTCAACCGTCACAACGCCAGCATCCTGATCCACCCGATGGGGGAGATGCAGGTCAAGGTTCTGGTTCCCCGTGATGAAATGGAGAATGCACAGGCTTTGATTGAGCATTTCCGAAACTCCATCACTCCTGAAGATTCTTCAATCGCCTGATCTCTGATCCCTAAGATGGATCCTGCTTCTTATGTGAATCGTTTCTGTCTCTTCTTCAGGGACGGAAGGATCGATTCTGGTTGGATTTCAGGACTTCAGAAAAACAAACTTGCCATTCAACCGCTTCAGGGAAAGATCCTTTACCTGGCTCCAAATCGTTTGTTGTTTGATTGGACATCCTCAGAGATCAAACAGGCTCCTGCTTTGGCCGAACTCCAACGACAGTGGGATCAAGCAAACCAGCAAAAAACCGAACATGACCTGGAGACCATCCACCAACTGCTGGAACCAGGGACATCCTACACTTTGGATGCGATTGCCAGAGATTTTCTCGATGAACCTGAAGATGAATGTCTCAAACTTTCATTGATGCTCTCTCTGAGAGATGATAACCGCTGGTTCAAGCGCAATCGTGACCTGACTTACACTCCACGAAACCAGGAGGAAATCGAGCAACTTGAAATCCAGGCACAGCGAGTCCGTAAGCGAGAAGCACTGGCCGATCAACTTCAAGAATGGATTCAAGAACTCGAAGGTCCTGAAAACGATCTCGAACGATGGAAGGAGGAATCACGCTCGCAATGGTTGGAACAGTTGGAACAGATGCTGGTTCAAGGACACGAGAGTCCGGCCTGGAAAGAACTAGCCCCTTTGCTTGGTTGGGGGCAGGTGATGGGTTATTCCGAAGAAAGACGGCTCAAGATCTGGCTGAAACATGCTGGACGGGACGTAAAGCCGTCCAGGTTGATCGTGCTCCGCGCCCACGGAGGGCATTCCTTCAAAAACAGGAACTGGATGGAAGTTCAGGATCTTGTGGATCCAGCTTTCCAAGAACTCTTCAGGATTCCGGATTCTTGTTCAACTTTTTCCATCGATGGAGCCAAAACCAGGGATTTTGATGACGCCCTCACGGTATACAATTGGAACACAACCAGCATTCAGTTAGCCGTCCACATTACCGATTTAAGCCGTCTACTGCTCCCTGGTACTCCCCTTTTTGCACTGGCAGAACAACGGATTTCTTCGATCTACACCCCGGATGCCGTCTATCCGATGCTTCCAGAAGCACTTTCCAACAATGTCTTTTCTCTGAAAGCAGGTGAAGAACGGTCGGTCCTGAGCTTTCATTTTCAGCTATTTCTCAAGGGAGGCTGGCAACTTCTTAAAGTTCTTCCTGAGAAAATTTGTGTTCAGCAAAATCTGAGTTATGCCGAGGCAGATGATTTAATCCTAAATCGAGAAAGTTTCTGGGAAACCCTTCATCTGTGCAGTGAGAAACTTAAAAAATCCCGACTCGAGGAAGGTGCCTTGAATTTGGCCCGACGGGAATTTGAAATCGAAGTTTCCGATCCTGAACGAATCTTGATCAACCCTTTGGACCGAAACAGTCCTGCCAATCAGATCATCGAGGAACTCGCCGTCCTCGTCAACCGTGAGACCGGAAAGCTATTTCACAATGAATCCTTTCCAGGAATTTACCGTGGACAGGCTCCTTATGAATTGGTCAAGGAACTGAAACCCGATGAAGAAATGACCTTGGAACACATCAGCATTGAGGCCGCAAAACTCTCGACCGTCGCAGAAGCCCATGCGGGCCTAGGCTGTGAATTCTACATGCAATCTACTTCGCCAATCCGTCGTTTTCTTGATCTTTTGACTCAAATCCAGCTCAGGGCGATGCTGGATGAGCAGGAACCGGTTTTTGCTGAGGAACAATTGATACGCTGGGCAGAGCTGATTCAAACACGCCAACGTGAATATAACCGCGCTGAAAGAGAGGTGGTCCACTACTGGAAAAGCCGATACCTCCAACAGCAAACGAACTTGACTTACCTCACTCGTGTCCGACGTCAATTGCCACAAAAACGTACAGAATTCGAAATTCCAGAACTTGACTACGTTTTCTCTACAGGAGGTTTCGACAAACTGGAAGCCGAATCCGAAATACTATTACTCCTTGAAGAAGTCCAATTGGAGCCTCTAAGGCTCAAACTACGACCTTGTGAATCGGATCAGGATTTCCAAAGACACTCTTGGAGTAAATAATCAAAAAACTCTTCAAACCTTTGAATAAACAATTTAAGAAAAATTGTTTTTTTGCTCTTTGAGTTCGAGAGACAAACAAGAAGGAGGTATCTGGTTCATCAAAACCAAATCTTTTTCATCTCCATATACTGAGAAAGAATCTTTAAAGATTCATAGGAAAAATTAGAAAGATGACATTATTCAAAAAATCCATCCTGTTTCTGCTATTGATTCAGTGGAGCTTCTGCAGTGCAGTGTATGCTGAAGAACCCATCCCGATCGAATCCTGGAAGATCCTGGGGCCCTTCATGATTGCTCCAAGGGACGGAGGGATCGACCCGTTGAAGAAGTATGGCGGGGAAAGGAACATTGTTCCCTCGGAAGATCAGGTTTTCCACTCACTCTACCCAGCAAATGGGGAACTTCGCTGGCAGAAGCTGGAAGTCGATTCGGATCAGATTGAAGTCAACTATGATGACATCAACTGGGACTCACCCTATGAACGGCTTGGCAGCGTCGGCCTGCTGAATCTAGGATACGCTTACACGGAGGTAGAGTCTGAGGCAGAAACCATGGCTCTGGTTTCTACTCGTAAAGTTCCCGCTTTTTTGGTCAACGGGAAGGTGTTCCAAGGTGAACCCTATTTTGGAAATTTCTTCAAAACAGCAGTCAAACTCCATAAGGGGAAAAACCGGATCCTGGTCAAATTTGCAGGCAAGTACAAAAGGAAATTCCGTTTCCAAATTACACCGACAAACAAGAAGGCCATTTTTCTGGAAGATTTCACCAAACCTGACCTGGTTCCAGAATTAAAGCAAACCGAATTCCCAATAGCCGTACCTGTCCTCAACATTCAGGAAACCTGGCTTCGTGGTGCAAGGATCGTATTTGAAGAGAAAAACGGTTCCTTCCATCAGGAATTCGAACTGGACCCGATTCCTCCATTCGGGATCGTGAAAATGCCTCTATTGTTGAAACTGGATGAACCTCGAAAAAAAGACCTGGATTTTCGTATTAAACTGATGCGCGAAGGTGTTTTGGACGCAGCCGACCTCTCTCTGGAAAAGAAAAAGCTGGAGGAACCCCACCGTATCACATTCCATTCCAAAATCGATCGTTCGGTCCAGTATTTTTCCGTGCGCTATCCCAAAAACTACGATCCAGAAAAATCCTACGGCGTTATTTTTTCCCTTCATGGAGCCGGGGTGGAGGCTTCTCATCTGGCATCTCAGTATTCATCCAAAGACTGGGCATTCGTCATCACTCCGACCAACCGCAGACCATATGGTTTTGACTGGCAGGATTGGGGCAGGCTGGATTTTCTTGAAGTCTATAACCTTGCAATGAAACGTTTTCCGATCAACACGGATCGGGTTTACCTCAGCGGCGGATCAATGGGGGGCCAGGGGACCTGGCACATCGGCCTCCATCATCCATCCTTGTTTGCAGCACTCGCGCCTCAGGCAGGTTGGTCGACTTTACATGTCTACCAGCCCTTTGCCATGCAGCCTAGTCGAATGTTTGCTTCCCCTGAAGTATTGGTGGCTCGGGAAAGAGCTAGAAATGACGGAAACAATCTGTTCTTCCTGGAAAACGCGGAACATCTTCCGGTCATCATCACCCAGGGAGCCAAAGACAAAACAGTCCCACCGATGCATGCACGGCTTTTTCGCAAGCATCTCGAGGCCAGAAATTTCGATGTCAACTACCGTGAACTTCCGGACAAAGCTCACTGGTGGGATGAACCCCGTTCTGCGGGAGGAGGTTCCGATGCCCTGGACAATGACGAAATCATCGATTTCCTCAAAAAACGTCGAAGGACCGTTCCGGATGCTTTCAAGATCCGTTTGTATGATCTTTCCCTCAACAACCGTTTTTACTGGATCCGGGTTCTTTCGCAGGAAAAACCCATGACCCAAACCCGGATTGAGGCCTCCGTCAACAACGGCAAAATTACCCTTAAAACTGAAAATGTCCGATCCCTGGAAATCGATCTGGAACAACTCCAAAATGAGGTGAACCAGGTCCATTGGAACGGAACCATGATCTCCGTTTCCGGGAAAAGCAAACTGGTACTTGGTAATAATTTCGAAAGCCCAATGGCTCAGGCGTTTCGAAAACACGGTGCATTCAAATCCGTCTTCTTCAATCCCTTCGTGCTGGTGATCGATGATGATCCCGGCACATTGGATATGGCAAGACTGATCGCCGGTGGATGGTGGAGACGAGGAAACGGATACGTCCGTATCCTGAAGGATACTGAAGTCACTAAAGAAGTCATCAAGAACTTCAACCTGATCCTGCTTGGCTCACCTTCCAGGAATCTGATGCTGAAGAAACTGCTCCCTAAAACACCAGCACAACTGAGTGATTCAGGAATCCAACTCGATGGAAAAAACTTTGAGGGGGAACTTTCACTGGCAATGATCTTTCCCAATCCTCTCAACCTCAAAAAGATGGTCGCATTTCTCACCGGAAATTCAGATAAGGCCGAGCGTCTTTCACTTTATGCACTTCCACTTTACTCGGGATCAGGGATCCCCCATTACATGATCTTTGGGGAAGACGTCAAACAATACGGTTGGGGTGGGGTGCGTGATGCAGGGTTTTTCAACCGCTTTGGAGGGATGGAAACAAGCCCTTAAAGACGGACTGAATCCAGAATTTAAATCGGGATCAAACGCTGCAGCAAAGGCAGGATGATGAGCAACATCCCGCAAATCGAAAGAGATATGAAGACCACGCTCCAGAAACGGAAAGCTGGAACGTTTAGTATCTGCCGAACCTCCTCTTCATCATGACCCTCTTGTTCATCCTGTGTTTCGACCAGGAAGCGATAGTCCGTCAGTGAATTCCAGATTCTTGAGGGCATGGGTTTTGATTCAGTTCTAGGGATTCTTTCCAAGCTGAAGGAAGCGAAAAAGCTTTCTAATGCAGCATATCTTTTTCAGACCACAAAGGTTACCATAAGTGTCTGGTTTTTGATGATAAAAATTAGAATGGAATACAAGTTTCTTCAGTTTCTTTGAATTTTCTTTGCTACAAGAATAAAGGCCATAACCCGAAGAGCGGTTTTTAAGATCAAGAGAGATGCTCGCACATCACCATTCCTATGAAGTTCTCGTCGTCGGCGCAGGTCACGCAGGCTGTGAAGCCGCGCTTGCGGCAGGTCGTATGGGAGCACAAACCCTGCTCGTGACCATTTCGAGGGAAACGATTGCACAAATGTCCTGCAACCCCGCGATCGGGGGGATTGGCAAGGGACATCTGGTCAAGGAGATCGATGCTCTTGGAGGAGAGATGGGCAAGGCTGCAGACGCAACCGGGATCCAATTCCGGGTTTTGAACGCCTCAAGGGGACCAGCAACACGTGGTTCACGATGCCAATCAGAAATGTACGAGTATCATCGATACATGAGGAAGGCGGTCGAAAATCAACCGAATCTGGAAATCACTGAAGGACTCGTCGAAGAACTGCTGATCCGTAAAAACCGAGTGGTGGGCATCCGCACCAATATCGAGGAGTTTTACGCAAGCACCGTCATCGTCACTGCTGGAACTTTCCTGAATGGAATGATCCATCGTGGGGATGAGCGTGTTGAAGCAGGAAGAGTAGACGAACCTCCTGCAAAGAAACTTTCTTTGAGCCTCGCAGGACAAAAACTTCGGATGGGACGGATGAAAACCGGGACACCTGCCCGTCTGGACAAAAAGACCATCGACTGGAGTTCACTTCAGGTTCAGCCCGGGGATGACCCTCCTAAAAAGTTTTCCTTCTGGGATTCCGAAATTCTACTTCCACAAGTTCCTTGTCATATCGTTTTCACCAATGCCAGGACACACCAAGTGATCCAGGAAAACCTCCAACGTTCTGCACTCTACGGAGGTCAAATCAAAGGCATTGGCCCACGTTATTGCCCCTCGATTGAAGACAAGATCGTCAAGTTTGCCGACAAAGATCGTCACCAGGTTTTCCTGGAACCAACAGGACTGGCAGAAGAAAACCTGATGATCTACCCGAACGGGTTGTCCACCAGTCTTCCTGCCGAGGTCCAGTTGGATTTCCTGCGTACCATCGAAGGGCTCGAACAGGTGGAAATCATTCGACCCGGTTACGCGATTGAATACGATTACGTGGACCCTATTCAGCTCCAATCAAGCCTTGAGTTGAAGATGGTGGAAGGATTATTTCTCGCAGGACAGATCAACGGCACCACCGGATATGAGGAGGCCGCAGCACAAGGGTTGATGGCTGGAATCAATGCTGTCCGCAAAGTGCGCGGAGAAGAACCGTTCCTTCTTTTGCGCAGTGAGGCATATATTGGGGTAATGCTGGACGATCTGATCACCCGTGGAGTGTCAGAGCCCTACCGAATGTTCACATCCCGAGCCGAACACCGCCTCCATTTGAGAGAAGACAATGCAGACCTGAGACTTTCTGAAAAAGGTTGGGAACTGGGTCTTCTCGATTCAGAGTACCATAACCAACTGAAACACAAGCAGTTACAGATCAAAGGCCTGGTCTCAATGCTTTCCTCAACCCGTGTTAGTCCTGTTGCGGAAGTTCAGAAGGAATTGGAAAAACTGGGAGAAGCACCGCTGAAAAACAGCACTAACCTCTCCGGTTTAATTAAACGTCCAGGTATCAAAATCCAGATGCTTGAACAATCACAACTTCTGAATGGGAACCTGGACTGGAAGGAATATGACACGACGGTCAGGGAACAAGCCGAAATCTGTTTCAAGTATGAAGGCTACCTGGCTCGTCAAGAACAGGAATTGAAACACATCAAGGTCCTGGACCAGATCCGTATTCCTTCAGGTCTGAAATACGAAACAATTCCAGGACTTTCTATAGAAGTCATCGAAATCCTGGAAGCACTTCAACCCGTTACTCTTGGCCAGGCCAGCCGGACGAGCGGGATGACTCCTGCTGCAGTGACGATCCTCAGGGTCTATTTGCGCTCCAGGCGTGCCGCCTAAAAACAGGGAAAGGAAGGGAATTCGTATCACAACCGCTTTTCAACAGGAAGACCTGATTCCATCCAAAAAAGGTTTTGGACCATGCCGGGTGGTTTGATCAGCATCCACGGGTCCATCCTGCTTTTCGGAACCGCTGGTCTTTTCGGTAAATTTCTGAACTTTGATGCGGTGCTGATCGTCCAAGGGCGGACACTGATCGCCTTTGTTGCCCTTGTACTGGTTCATCGGCTGATGCAGGTTCCACTGTTATTGAAAGACAGGCAGCATTGGATTTGGATGGGAATGACCGGCTGCATCCTTGCGGTTCACTGGATAGGTTTTTTCCGTTCAATCCAGATTTCCAGTGTCGCCATCGGACTGCTTTCCTTTTCGAGCTACCCCTTGTTCACAACCTTTCTTGAACCCATGTTCTTTCCGGAACGGCTCAAACGCAGGAACATCATTGCCGTGACTGCGGTCATGGCAGGTCTGGTGTTGATCGCAACATCAGGATCTTCTGCTCCCAAGGAACTCACCCAAGAAGAAGTACTGCAAGGTTTGAGTTGGGGGATTTTTGCTAGTTTCAGTTTTGCGGTCCTGACCCTTCTCAATCGAAAGCACGTACAACACCACCACCCGCTCACCGTTGCCTGTTGGCAAAACGGTATCGCAGCAATGTTATTACTGCCCCTCTCACTTCAGCATGAATGGCAATTCAGCCCAGAAGAAATTGGACTGCTGCTGCTTCTAGGGCTGTTATGCACAGCCACCGGGCATGTGCTTCTGATCAACGGCCTCCGTCAGGTTTCTGTCCAGTTGACAAGCCTCCTGCATGCGGGCCTTGAACCGGTCTATGGAATCCTTTTCGCCCTCATTCTTCTTTCTGAAATTCCCACTCTACAGACTCTTGTTGGAGGAGTTATGATCGTTGGAGTCTCGATTCTCATGAGCATCAAACATGGAACCAACTGACAATAAAAAACCTCCCCATCAGGAAGAAATCGAACTCGACGCGGTGGACCTCGAGAAAATTCCAAAACGAGTCCGTAAATCAAAAGGCAAACCGGCAGCCTTGAAACAAAAACCGGTTCAACCTAATAAAATATTTATCCCCGACGAAGAAAATAGACCCCGTGGGACCCAAAAAAAATTGCTCCCACTTCCTTTCGAGAAGAGCAAAAAACATCCTTTGAGAAGTGGAAAATTCCCAAAAAAAAGTCCAACAGGGTTTTCACAAAAGGATTCTACGAAAAAGGTTTACTCCCGGAGGCATTCTTCAAAATCAGAAATGCCTTATAAGGCCTTTTCCGGAAAAGAAGGACCGTTCCTTCTTCAGGTTTTTCAGGCAGCCTCCTCGAGTCCGCACTTCACCCAGGGATTTCATTTCTATCCTGGAAGGATGCCGGTTCACATGGCGAAGCTTCTTGTGGAGCATTTTGGAAACAATGGTTTGCTTTATGACCCCTTCATGGGTAGCGGTACCGTTTTGCTGGAAGGATTGCTTGCGGGAATGCGGGTAGCGGGCAACGATCTCAATCCGATTGCTCGGGTGATTACCAGAGAACGATGCCGATGGCTCAGTCTACGCAATGCCCGCAGGGTTTGGACCGAAGTCGAAGAACTTCGTCAGGGCATCGAGCAAGAAAAGCTAGGCAAACGTAGGGTTCAACATACTCATGCAGAGTGGCTACAAAACCGCTATCCTCCACATCTGCTCGTGGAAATGCTGCATTGGATGGAACGCATCAACCAACTTCCCGACCCTGCCGTACGAGAAAGTCTGCGTGCTGTTTTCTCGAGCCTCATCTACCGTTTCACTCCAGAACCTGACGCCATTCATCGACAATCCCGAGTAGGCCGTGGACAATTCGGCAAGGCAATGAGTGAACGCACAAAGGAATTGATCGAAGCTCAAACGGAACTGGCATCGATGATCCGTCTCATAGAAAATCCCATTCTCCATGTTGGAGATACGTTGAAGATCGAGCATGATCCTCCAATAGAAGCGGATTTGATTCTTTCTCGCCCTCCTTTTCCAGGTAGTTCAAAGCACATGCGATCCCAACAATTACTGCTGAAATGGCTGGATCTGCCTTTCAAACCAATTGAGGATGAGCTTTTGGGCACTGGAACGGATCTTTTGAAAAAACACTGGACGCCACGTTTCCGAAAGGTGATGCTCAACCTCCGACGTGCCACCGTTTCCGGAGGACGATGCATTCTAATTTTTGAGGATTGGCTGGAACGAGGCAAAAGGGTGGATTCCTTGGAATTCGTCCGCAGGTTTTCTGGTAGTGAAGGCTGGAAGATGGCTGCCAGTGCCTCTCGTGAGCTAAAACCTTTGTCTCAGGAAAAAGAAGAATATGGCAGGGACGGGAAACAGGAACACCTTGTCCTTCTGAGATACTAAAAGGATCAGCGTTTTTCGATGCGATCGTTCTTTGGATCAATGAACAGAGAACGCTTTCGTTGACCATTGACCACCCTCAGCACCATCATCCCTTCTCCTACATCATCAAAACCAATATCGTCCATGTTGGCCCGGATCTGGATCAGTCCGTTGAACTCGGGATCGTCCATTCGTGGAGGGTCTATTTCAATCGGGAAACGGATGAAACCTTCAGCATCCAGAAACACCTGATTTGGCATTTTGATACTGTAATATTCTGATTCCAACCGAACAGGACCGGTTCGTTTGGTCATTTTCCCACTCTGACTGTCTTCCATCTGAATACTGATGAACAACTGCTTCGAATGCTTGTCGCTGAAATCCAGTTCGTATTCCTCCGTTTTCAAGAAAAGCAGGTTCGGTAATTTGGAGATTTTTTCATCCAGTTCGTCGGTTCGCCCGATTTCTGGAAGCCACTGTCCTGCTTTTAATTCGATACTGGACACGGCATTGGTGACTTCGATCTTTCCTTCAGACAGCCCAATCGTCGCCTGTCCTTTGCTGGTTTCGGTAATGCGAACGGTGGTACCCTTGACCCCGACAATGGCCGTTGGAGTTCGTAATCTAGTTCGCTGCATACCACGCTTCATGCGTCCGTGAAGTGATCCGAGTTTCATCGAGAGTTGATATTTAAAACTTCGTTCACGGGTTTGTTGTTCAATCCCTTCTTCGATCAGAAAATCGGTTTTTCGGAAAAGACGAAAAGTGGAACCATCTCGAAACTCTACGGTAACCTTACTGTTTTTTCCCGTATTCACTCGTTCTCCGGCAAAAAGCATCAACCCTTCACGCCCACGTCGGGTTTTACTCTTGGCTTCCGAAAAAACTTCAACATATCCCTCGACCTTTGAGAGCGTTGCGATGGCACTTCCTTCCTCTTGTGCCCACAATGGAGCGGCAATGCTCAAGGTAAGTCCGGCCAAAAGCAGGATCAGAACACGTTTCATATGTGTATGCGCAAAAAGATAGGGTTTTTGTGAGACTAGGCACTTCTCTTCGGACATGCAAGTGGTGTGTCATCCTGAAAGACTGATGGAAGGAGGAGCAAAATCAGTGGGCCTTCGTTTGGAGAAACCAGAATTTTCATCCATAGATTTTTTTTGTCCTTTAAAATACACCTCTGACACCCCCCATCAAGATGAGTGGTGGTTATAAAAAGGAATTAAAAAAAAGGAATCAAAGGGATCTCTTACCCAGCAAGAAGGTCACGCAGATAGTCACTGAAGCCATCTAGGAGCATTTGCACAGAAAGGGTCACAAGCACCATCCCCATCAGTCGTTCGATTGCAACCAGTCCTTTTTCCCCCAGCAGACGATGGAAGCTGCCCGCACATATCATGATCAAACTCGTCAGCGACCATGCCAGAATCACTGCGATCAACCAACTCATCCATTTATCCGGTGCTTTGCTACTGAGCAGGACCAACATCCCCAGAGTGGATGGACCAGCAAGCAATGGAACAGCAAGCGGCACAAGCAGAGGTTCGCCTTCAGGAAAATGCCCCATGATCCCGCCAGTGGGTGGAGGAAAAATCATCTTCAAGGCGATCAGGAAGAGCACAATCCCCCCTCCGATTCTCAACGATTGTTGTTGCAGGTTGAGCCAGTTTAAAAGATACCGCCCCAGAAACAGGAAAATCAACAATACCAGAAGGGCCAAAAGCAATTCTCGGATGAGGATTTTCCTTCGACGTTTTTCATCAGGAATCTGTTTTAGGATCGAAAGGAACATCGGAATATTCCCCAACGGGTCCATGATCAGGATCAGGGTCAATGTTGCAGAAAGCAGGTCCATCTTAATCAACGTCAGCCCGGGTCTTTCAAGATAGAAGCTGTTGCAGGTCTTTCAGGGAAGAACACTGGAAATCTGCCATTTCCGGCCAGAGGAATTGGGAAGTGGGATCGACATGAACTGTGGCCGTTCCTGCACTGCGTCCCATCTGCAGGTCATAGAGGAAATCACCGACAACCAAGGTATCCTCTTCGTCGGTTTGCCATTCCTGCATCATTTTTTTCACTCCCTCAGGAGAAGGTTTGGGAAGAGAACAAAATCTGCCCATCACGAAGAAATCTTCAAAAAAACCGTCTATCCCTAGAGCCTCAAGAGTGATCCAGGCATTTTCCCTCGTGTTGAGGGTGATTATTCCGAGTTTGCACCCCTTGCTTTGGAGGGTTCTCAAGAGACCTTCCAAACCTTCAGCAGGCTGAGCCTGACGGGCCAATTCGATTTCTATATTCTGCAATCTTAGTCTGAGAGGTGTTGCCTCTTCTGGGGACATCGAATCCAGGGTTTTGACAATCGGAAGGCCTGGTTCCAATCCAAGTTCTTCACGAATTTCATCGAATTTGTGGACTGCAACCGTCAACGTTCCATCCATATCAAAAACCCAGTGATTTCGATTTAGGATTTGTTTGCTGTCAGACATTTCAAAGATGAGTAAAAAGGGAAAACATGAAGTATGAGAAGCACAGTCAGTCATGTCAATGAGCTTCAGTGCAAGTTCAAATCGAAAAGCAATCTCTTTTTTCCCCTTTCAAGGCCAGCATTACCTTACTTACCATCAAAATAATTGTTTTGTTGAAAAAACTGTGATGTTATGGTTGGCTGTTAAATTCTGCATGAAGCTTAAGCTTCATGCCTATTTGAAAACATACTATGGAGAATTCCATGAAACGTTTAATCACTATGCTATCGGCAGCATTTCTGCTGGCCCTGCCTCTGCATGCCACCGATCTTGGTGGAAAAGTAGTTCAGATCGGAACCGATCCCACTTATCCACCCCATGAATCCATCGATGAAAACACCAAACAAGTGGTGGGCTACGACGTGGATGTGGTGGTCGAGATCTGCAAACTGGTGAACTGTGTTCCAGTCTGGAACCCAACCTCGTGGGAAGGCATCTTTCCGGCTTTGGCACAAGGTAGCTGGGACATGGTGGTTTCCGGAGTAACGATCACCGATGAACGTGACAAAATTGTTGATTTTTCCGACCCCTACATCATCGTGCAGCAAGGTGTGCTGATGCGTGTTGAAGATGTCGGGAAGGTGTCAATGAACACCTTCAAATCCGGAAAGATGAAACTTGGTTCTCAAACAGGTACCACCAACGCCGATTTGGGGATCAAACTGGTTGGACGTGACAACGTGGCGCTTTATGATGCTTTCTCTGCTGCAGTTGTTGCCCTCCAGAACGGAGACGTCGGAGGTGTGATCATCGACTCGACTGCCGCTGCAGCTTGGGAACAGGAATTTGCAGGGGAACTGACGGTAGGCATCAACGGGCTTTCCTCTGACCCTCTGGGCCTGGTATTCCAGGAAGGCAGTGAACTGGTCGATCCCTTCAACGAAGGACTGGCAATGATCAAGTCCAACGGCACCATGGACCGATTGGTCCTGAAGTGGTGGCCCAAGTAATAAAAAGTCCGAGGACTTGTTCCAAAAAGGGGTTTTCGGTGGTTGATCCGGAAACCCCACTTCCTCCAATTCCTTTTCTTCCTCTCGTGTTTTCCTTTCCTCCTTGCCTTGAGTCGGCCTGGGGGAATCCATGAGTTTGTGGCTCTTCTCCCGTTTGCGAGGACTCCGTCCGAGCAACCTGGTGGTCCTAGGTGCCACACCGTTCGTCATCTATATTTTTGCATCTTCAGCACGATACCAGCGGGCATTGGCCCACATCCTCGGTATCGAGGAGCATCCATGGACACTGCTCGGGTTATTCCTGTTTGTCGTGATCGGACTGTTGCTCGGGCTGTTCGCACTTAAAAACGCGTGGAGTTCGCTTGCTCCGGACCAGGATGAATTTCAGCGGAATCAACGGATCCGCATGTCCCTCGTCTATGGGATCCTGCATGGAACCGCTGTAGTTCTTGCCGGTTTTGCAATAGATCCGACGCCTTTGGTGGAATCCATCCTGGTCAATGACCTGGACGTGTCGAGCACCACTTGGATCGTTATCGACGGGCAGAATCGCATTGCCCAGCCTGAAATCCTCCTCTGGTTCCGGGAACTGATCCAACAGGTGTGTGGCTATTACCTGATGCTGCTGGTTTTGGCAGCATTTGTTTTTTCAAGACTGTACCGATCGTCACAGACTCTACTGAAGTACGGAATGCTCTTTTTCGGGGTCTTCAATCTCGGCATGTTCTTGTACATCTTTTTGATCGCACATGCAGGTTTTGCTTCCGGATTGATGGCCACGCTGCGGGCAACCTTCCTCGCCTATGCGATTGCCTCTGTCTTCGGGTTGCTTTTGGCATTGCTCAGTGAACTCAAAGTTCGGGAAAGAACCTTCCTGATCCACACGGTGGTAGGAGTACTGCTGGTGGCTGTTAGTCTGTGGTATTTTAGTCGTCCACAAATAGAGGTAGTACTGGTCGGAAATCTGGATCAGAGGATCGCGATCATCAAAGGCACCCCACAGGGCATCACCAATGAAATCAGAGATGGAGAAGCCTTTGACCTGGAAGGACGTTCGGTGAAAATCCGGAGTGTTGCAACGGTAGAAAAAGCGATTGAGCTTTTTACAAAGAACAACCGTATCAGTGGAGCCCTGCTTCCGACAACCTCGGTCGACCCAGCCTGGCCAGTCATGTGGCGTACCGAATACCTGGCGAAGGAGTACAGTTTCCGGGCCTATGCCATCATCGTACTGGGACTGGGGCTTTTGCTGCTGACAGGCGCTGGAGTGCTTAACAGAATGCATCCGCTCCGTGTGCTGGCGGCCTTTCTAATCGACACCCTACGGGGCATTCCGATGCTGGTCATCGTACTCTACATCGGACTCCCGCTGGCGGGTGCAGTGAAGGAGCTTTCAGGTGGGGTGATCAGCATACCCAACATGTTTCGAGGCATCATTGCCATCGGCATCGGGTATTCGGCCTACATGGCGGAAATCTTCCGTGCAGGCATCGAGGCAATCCCCAAAGGGCAGATCGAAGCAGCACGAACGATGGGTCTTCGCGAATGGATGATCGTGCGGTTCGTCATTCTGCCCCAGGCGATCAAGATCATCACTCCAGCACTGGGTAACGAATTCATTGCGATGCTCAAGGACACAGCCTTGCTTTCTGTGCTGTCCATCCGAGATGTGACCATGCGCATGCGTGAGTTCCAGGCTGCAACCTTTCTCGCCTTTACACCATTCAATACGGCAGCGCTGCTTTATGTCGCCCTGACTCTGGCCGCCTCGAGCGTCCTTAAAACGATTGAACGGAGGCAGAAGGTGGGAGAGCACTGAAAAGGGGCTTTCTCCATTTTTGACAGGTTCTTACAATACACCCTTTTGGTTTTCCGGTGGTGATACTTCCGGAAGCATCCTTTATTTGCCTAAACTTTGAGAAAAACGATGACCATTTTGGAAGCACAAAACCTTGAACGTCCCGGAGATGTTTTGGCTCAAAGATTGATGGAACCCGGAATCCTTGGAGTACCCGGGGCACATCATGCTCTCTGCGGTTTGCTCGCAAAACGTGCAGGATTCCGGGCACTTTATCTTTCTGGTGCGGCCCTATCGGCTTCCATGGGACTTCCGGATCTGGGGATCATCACCCAGGATGAACTCTGTAGTGCAGTTAAATCCCTCTACCGTGCAACAGATCTTCCAGTCATCGTCGACGGAGATACGGGTTATGGTGAAGCATTGAATGTGATGCGCCTCGTTAAGGATCTGGAAGAGGCAGGTGCCGCGGCAATCCAACTGGAAGACCAGATGCTGCCCAAGAAATGCGGACATCTCAGCAACAAGAGACTTATCAATGCTGAGGAAATGGCACATAAAATCAGTGCCGCCGTCAAAGCCCGTTCCCACCTCAAAATCGTTGCACGTACTGATTCCGCAGCAGAAAGTCTACAGGAAGCCCTCAGAAGAGCTCAAATCTATCAAGAGGCAGGAGCGGACATTCTCTTTCCTGAGGCGCTCACCGAAGCAGAGGATTTTCGACTTTTCTCCAAAGAACTATACATTCCGATCCTTGCCAACATGACCGAATTCGGCAGAACACCTCATCGCACTCTCAGCGAATTCGAGTCTTTGGGAGTCAGCATCGTGATCTGGCCTGCTTCTTCACTGAGGGTGGCAATGAAGACCATTGAGAAATTCTATGCAGATTTAGCAGAAACTGGAGACGCCCGAGGGTGGTTGGACCGGATGCAAAGCAGGAGTGAACTTTATGACCTGATCGGATATCAGGATTTTGAAAAGCTAGACCAATCCATTTTGGAAAGTGTTCTTCCTGAAAAAAGTCAATGACAGCCAAAATTCAAAAAGATTCTGGTCATCGCATTCGGAACTTGGTGATCCATTCTGATCCAGTAAAAACCACTTAAAAATTTACTGAATTTTCCCCAATCCCCTCAAACCTCATCAACTAGAAGACCGATGGGATTGCCACAGATCAATTTCCTTTTTTCTGATGCCCAGGCGTTGAAGGTCTGGATTGATTTCAACCCCCTGTGTTTCAGGCTCCTTCTGCAGAATTTTCCGGAATCAGATCAAGAACAAAGATCTTCCCACTTTCGGTGTTTCTCATCCGCAAAGGACGTTGCTTGGGATGTCGATAGTGTTTGCGGAAATCCGCCCAGTTGATCCTTTCGAAACGCATCAAACGTCCATCCGGATGCTGGAAGGAAGTGTCGGGAAAATCCTCCTCCATCAGACGATCCATCAGTTCATCCAGATTTTTAAAATCCGCAATGGGAGTGGTGCGGACCTTTCCGCCGACGAAGCACCTTAGTTTCAAAATGGTTTGCTGTTGAGAAGATTTAGATCCAATTTTAGTATAAAGTCATTCAAATTTTAGCCGTAATACCAATAACTGTTGTAGACTGGCATCATTGGCCTTTCCGAGTCACAAAGGGCCAGGACACTAAAGAAAAGCATCAAAGAAAACGGAAACTCCTTAGGCAACTGAATCAGGTAGTTGTCTGAAAAAAAAGATTCTGCCTGAATGCTCCCGAGTTCCCTCCCGTTCTCCTCAAAAAGCGTGAAACTGCGGGTCAGAGGATTTCGCTGCAATTGATACTCCGTACCTTCATGTTTTAGACAAATGCAGTGCCCCAACCAACCCCGGCATTCGGCTTCCAGCAGGGTTCCGTTTGCTCGCAGTTGGATTCGGCTCGAATCAGCGGAATCATCCTTGATAGTAAAAGTATTTCCATTTTCCCGGATCCTTGCCTTGAAAACTTCCCCAGGATTTCTATCGTTTAAATCAATCCTGGCCTTCTCCGTATCATCATCGAACAGGACATAGACCGATCGGTCATCCTGCACAGGCTGCAATTTCAATCTTTTCAGTAATGGTAGATTTTGTTCCTGATCCTGTCTGGCCATCCATTCAGCAGTATAGAAAAGATCCATAAATCCTCCTTTTTTGAGTTCAATGGCTAAAGAAATAATCTTCAAGGTATTTCATCGAACGTTCATTTTCTCTGAGTTTAAAAGCCAGGATGTCTCCTGAAGACACCATCCCAATCAGACTGCCTTCATCATAAATGGGCAGATGCCTGATAAAGTTGTCACTCATCAACTCGGAAGCTTCTAAAATACTCATCTTGGGGGAACCAACCGCAAACGGGGTGGTCATCACGGATCTGAGTGGAGTAGCCGATGGATCCTGGTTTCGGTTGACGACTCGATGTATCAGATCACGTTCAGTAAAAAGCCCCACCGGATCCCATTGCTTGACCACCACCACCGACCCTACTTTATGAAAACACATCCGCTCGACTGCCAGTGCCACACTGGCCTGATGGTCCGCCTCTACCACATCCCGTCCTTTGCTATCCAGGATTTCTGAAATTTTGGCCTGTCCCTCACTGAGCAACTGTTTGGTCTGCAGCTTCTTTTCAGTCTTTACCATGCTCCTCCTGCCCTTGATGTATCCCCAAAAAAAACCTTCCCTGTAGCAACTTCAATCCAACCAGGAGGAGACCGTGCCTTTGTAATGTGGAATTTTTTATATTTGTAAAAAGAAGGATCACACAAAGGGTGAGCATCTTCGGAATGTTCCAGTAGCTCCAAAGATGTTCTACTAGGCACTGCCACAGAATCCGGAAGGAAGGATTCTTCAGGAAGGCAATTCTTAAGGCAGTAAAAGTCGACTGGGATAATACTGACCATTCCTCTCTCCTCAAAGGGTGGTCTTAACGATTCCAGCTAAACGTTTAAATCATCAGCAGACTGAATTCATCAAGGTTTGAATAGGTTACCTGTCTTGTACCTATTCCAATTTTCAATTTCTGTCAAACCAAAAATAATTGCTAAAAAATTTGTTCTTCCCATTTTCAACCTGTTTCAGCAATAAAAGAGACAAGAACCCGAAGCGAACAAAAAATTAAACGCTAAGGTCCAGCTTGTTTTTCTTACCGGGAGGTTTGCGGGAATATTTGGAAGGTTCCCGATCAGCAGGAGCACTGATTTCGGAATTTTCAGAAACGGCCTGGAACATATCCTCAAAATCATGGCTCTGCCCTTCTTCCGAAGCGGATGCCGTTTTCCTGCCAGGTTTTTTCCAGGTAGCGGATTCCAGATGGGATGGGATGCGGTTCAATGTAATCATGCTTCCTCCTTGGTTTCCCGCCTTTGGGTTTGCGAAAATCGTTCCATATTCGTATGAGTACGAAAATTTTTTAAAAATACTGCTGTGACTGAACGACACAACACTATTGCTTCAGGAGATTTGGTCCAAATATTTGAGGGTCAGAGCCCCATGGGAGGAAAGCCCTTTGTATCCCGCCACCGATTCTGGCCAGTACCTAAGGGTTTGGGCAAGTCTTGCGGCCAGTTCAGGCCGATCTTCGAGGGTACGTAAAGGCTGTTGGTGAATCCGGATGGTGAAGAGGATCGCCCCGCTTTGGGGCAGTTTGCTCAGGGTCTGGCGCTCAACACGAAGGTAGACTTCATCGGCCGTATTGTCTTCCGTCAGCCTCGGGTTCAGTCCTTCACCAGGAAATCCGTTTGGCTGGAACAGATTGGCATCATCATTGAGGCCCCAGTTGAGACGCCAGATGGGTTGACCTACTTTTAGCCTGGAAAAGAAAAGATTCACCGGAGCATTGATCTGCTCTCGGTAACCTGGAATCGGATCATGGATTTCAGACATTGGTCTGCCGATTTTTTCCAGAAGATGCCAGCGGGTTGGGAAGCAGAGCACTGCAGCGGTCAGCCGGTATTCTCCTGAATCATCGGCATCCTTGGGAGCCTCTTCCATTACACAAAGGTCTTCCTGCACCCAGAGCCCGGCACATTCAAGAGGGTGTTTGGGTGGATTTTGAAGATTCCACGATTCATTGTTTTCCAGGGTGATCAACCTCTGATCCTGACGCTGGAAATAACTGGGGTGGTGTTTGGGCAAATGATCGGCCAGGACCGACATGACTTCATAACAAGCCGCTTCAGAGCCTGGAAGTGCTGCAAAGACCTCATCATGACGCGTTTGAAGCAGTTTCCTTCGTTCTTTCAGATGCCCGGAATAATCATTTTCAACCTGGAACCATTCCTCTTCCTTCATGGTGCGGATCCCCATGGTCCAACGGTGGGGTTTGCCGTCGAAGGGGAAGTACTCCAAGACTGACATTGGTTCAGTGATGAAACAGGCGGATCCCGGAAAAAGCCATCACCATCCCATACTCATTTGCGGCTTCGATCAAAAGGTCATCACGCAGACTCCCTCCGGGCTGGACAACATATTGGACTCCTCGTCTGACCGCCTGGTCAAGATTGTCCCGGAAAGGCAGAAAAGCGTCCGAAGAAAGAGAAATGCCTTTCATCCTCTCGATGTGTGTTGCTTTCTCCTGAGGACTTAGTTCTCCCGGATCTTCAACAAAAAACCTAAGCCATGACTCCCTTTCGGGCCGTGTCATTTCCCCTTCGATGAATGCAATCCGGGCATTGGTCCTTTCGACATTTCCAACTTCGTCTCGAAACGGCAGGGAGCTGACACGTGGATGAGATCGCATATGCCATGTCTCTGCTTTGCGGCCTGCGAGTTTGGTGCAGTCGACCCGACTTTGTTGGCCTGCCCCTATACCGATCATCTGGCCATCCAGGGCATAGCCCACCGAATTGGACTGGGTATACTTGAGGGAGATCGATGCGAGCACAAGGTCCCGGCGTATTTCTTCCGAAAGTTCGCGGTTGCGTGTCACCAGATTACCGAGCAGAGCTTCATCACTGAGTTTAGTCAGATTACGCTGCTGACGGAAAACCGTTCCATAAACCTCACGATATTCCAACACTTCCTCGGGTTGAGCATCCTCATCAGCTTGGAGGATGATGAATCCTCCCTTTTTCTTCTCCCTCAGGATTTCCAGTGCTTCAGGATCATAGGACGGGGCAATGATGCCATCAGAAACCAGTTTGCGGATGAGAAGTGCTGTTTCGCGGTCGACATTGCGGCTCAGAGCAATGAAATCACCAAAGGAGGACAAAGGATCAGCACCACGGGCCCTCAGGTAGGCAGTGGCGAGTGGGGTCAGGTTGTTTTCTTCTATCCCGTATATTTCTTTCAGATCATCATTCAAAGCAACCCCGACCGCTGCTCCTGCAGGGCTCACATGCTTAAAGGAAGTCGCTGCAGGCAGATCGAGTGCTTCATCCAGTTCCATCACCAACTGCCAGGCGTTGAGTGCATCCAGCAAGTTGATGTATCCCGGTGTGCCGTTCAGTATTTCAAACGGCAGCGGACTGCCTTGCATTGAAAATACTGCAGCCTGTTGCTGTTGGGGGTTACACCCGTATTTGAGTTCGAACCTCTGTTGGTAATGACGAGAAATGTCCATCCGTTCTTCAGGAATAAGGTTATAGCGGCGTGCTTCATGAAAATGGTATTCCTGCCCGGCAAAAGACTCAAGCAAACCGAGGGTAACGGTTCAGCAAACTAAGAACGATTGAATGAAGGAAACTGGAATCAGGAATCGCTCAGATCATTCCCAATTCGGAATGCTTTTCGTCGCACCCCTTGGAGGTGCTGAGAACTTGAGCTTGGAAGAGGTATTTTTTGATGAAGCAAGGGTCGGACTTTGTTTTTTGATGACAGGTTTTTGTCCTTTCACTTTTCGAACTCCCGTTTTGAGAGCATTAGGATTTTCAGGAACCATGGCTTGTTGTGGTTGTGGCTGAGCCTGCTCAGCCTTCTTTCTTGCAAGTTCCTTCGCCTTACGCAGGCTGAGCATATCCTGGTATCGGGTATAATAGCGGTCAGCCTCATTACTTTGTTCCATACGGTGATAAACGAGAGCAATATTGTAGTAGGTGTCAGAAAGCCTGGGTCGAAGTTCCGCCGCACGTTTATAGGCATCCAGGGCTTCAGGAAAATTTCCAAGTTCATAATAAACCAAACCCAAGTTGAAATAGAACTCCGGGGTTTCGGTGTCCATGGTAATCGCCTTGCGATAGTTCCAAATCGCGTTTTGATAATCACGGTGAAGGAAAGCCGTGTTCCCCTCTTTGAAATAACGCAGTGCTGATTTTCGGATTTGCTCTTCGCTGGTGCATCCTCCCAAAAGAAGAACCATCATCAGGAGAGAGACCTGGATCTGGAGCAACATTCTCCAAGTTTTTCGGTTCCATTTCCAAAAACAAATACTCATGTTAATCTTGAAGGGAACCTTGGTTTTGGAGGTACTTCAACACAGGTGGAATATCCCAATGCAGTTTCTGATGGTTTTTGCTCGTGCTTTGCATGAACGCTTTTGTTTTCATAAGCATACTGCAAATGCATTTTTCATACACAGGATGATGAATCAGCCAATCTTGACCCTTTCACTGTTGCTGAGCCTGCTGCTGGCTCCTTGTTCCGGATATTTTGAAGTGTCTTCTGTTCAAGCCCAAGCCCTGGAAGAGCTGGACGAAAAGGAACTCAAGGCGCGCAAGGAACACGAAAAATTTGTCAAAGAAATGGAAACCTTGATCAAGGCTGCCCAGGATTCCGGATTTTCTCAAGAGGACATTCGCGACATTTCAATCACCCGGAAAGGAAAGTCGATCGTGATCTGGGAGTTTCTTGAACAGGAAAAAATAAGACGTGAACGTGAAGAACGCCGGCGTTTTGTTCCTCGTGACCGTTACTTGAGTGTAAGGGACATCTCCCATGAGATGCAAAGCCAGGAAACACGGAAGCTCGATTCGATGCGAAAGAAAATGATCTTCGTCGGAGCCGAGGAACAATGAACGCTTTGACCTGTGTCTGCGGAACCGCTGGTTCCGGAAAGACATTGGTCATCCTCGGATTGCTTCAACTGGCACGCAAACGCGGAATGCCGATCGGGGCCTGCAAACCTGTTGATGTCGGAGATATCGAGTACCAGTCCAAAGATCTTGCTTCAGACGCAGAAAGGTTCCTGGAAATCGGCCGGATGCCTGAACACATCAGCCTGATCAACCCCTACCTTCTCAACGAAACCCTTCCTATTCAACTAGCTGCAGAGCGTGACGGAATCCGCCTCGACCTGAAACTGATTGAAAAGCGTCTCGATGAACTCAGTAAACGGTACCCTCAGGTCCTAATAGAAGGCCCTTCAGGGTTGCTGACTCCTTTCACAGATTCCAGCAGTTGGTTGGAAGTAATCAAAATGTGGCATCCGCAACTGATCTGGGTCAGTGGCATCGGCGTCAGTGATCTGGAAACCTCCCTCCTTGCTCTTCGAATCTTGCAGGAAAGCGGTCTATCAGTGAAAATTATTCTCAACAGTTTCAGCGCTAACCAAAACCGGGAAATGATCCAATACCAGTGGTTGACTCTTGAAGAACAGCTAAAGGCATCCGTGCTCGGATTTGTCCCGTATTTCAAGAATGAACTGCTTGACCAGATGAGCCTGGCTTTGGAAAGTATGATGGAAGAACCGTGGCCCAACCCTGAAGAGTCATGAAAATCATCGCCGTCGGGGGAGGATCGGGTATGGGCAAAACCCTGTTTACCCGAATGCTCCACGAACGCTTACCGAAATCGGTAGTGCTGCCCATGGATCAGTACTACTTTGATAAACCCGAAGACATACCGGTTGAAAAATACGATTTTGATTCGCCAAAGGCCCTTGACTTCCGTCTCTTTCACAAAGCGCTGAATGAACTGGCTGCAGGAAATCCTGTACGCATGCCTCAATTTGATTATGTGCCGGCAAAAAGGACCAAAGAATATGTGAAAATCGTTCCTGGTGATTATTTGATCATTGAGGGACTTTATGTCCTGATGCATGCCAGTATTCGTTCGATGCTAAGTTATTCCTTCTTCCTCGAAAGTCCTCCAGATGTGACGGTTTGTAGACGTTGTCTGAGAGATCTCAATGAGCATGGCCTCAGTGCCCATTACAGCCTCCACCAGTATTTGACCTTTGTCCGTCCAGCCTACCTGACCCATGTCCTTCCCACCAAGCAGTTTGCCAAACTGGTGGTCTCGAATGGTGTCAATAGTAGGTTGGATTTATTCCTGGATGATTTTTTGAAAAAATTCCCCCTCTGATTCCGAATGGATGTCTTCAAACGTTATTTTTTTTCCTTCCTAATCGCATCTGTGATTATCTTCGTCATCGCTTATCATGCAGAAAAGTATTACGAAGGGCAGATGCCTCACAACCTGACTCAGGAAACCCGAGACGAACTGATCGTCAAGATCCCCTCTGGACAAGGTTATGAAACCTGTCTCAGCCTGCAAAAAACAAAGAAATTGGAATACTCCTTTGAGGCAGAAGAAGCACTCGAATTCAATCTTCACTACCACTTGGAGGGAGAGACGATTTTTGATCAACATCCCAAAATGCTGCAAACTTACATGGGTAATTTTACTCCAAAAGAAGATGCTGGATATTATTGTTTGATGTGGGGTAATCCTGCGGAGAAACCCGTCTCCCTCAACTTCAGGTTTGAAGTCCTCAAACCCTGAAAACCTTAATCGACTTCCTCCATCGGGGTTAATCATCTGCCAGAAGCAACTGTTCATTGACCTGCCCCCCTAAAATTGGTCCATCAGAAGAGTTAATATTTTAATAACTCATTGCCAAAGGAGGACCAATGGCCGAGAAGAGATTCAGCCAGAACAGATCATTCATCTTCTTCGAGAAGTTGAAATTCATCCATCTGAGGGTAAACCATTTCACAAGCAGTACGTCCTATTGGAGTGACCGAACAGACCTACTATTGCTGGAGGAAGGAATACGGGGAATTGAGTAGAGGCCAGGCGAAGCGTATAAAGGAACTGGAAAAGGAAAACATCAGACTAAAACGATTGGTTGCAGACCTTTCTCTGGAGAACGCAGTTTTGAAGGATTTTGCCTCGGGAAACTTATAAGCCCTGTCAATAAGCGTAGGGCGATAGAACAGGTAAAGGGGAAACACGAGGTCTCTGAGAGGAGCGCCTGTTTTCTGCTTTCACCGCACCGGACAAGCCAACGTTTACACTGGTAAAAGTATATTTGCAATTGTTGGCATTATTCATTGACGCAATTCTAAGATGAATAAACATCACAAAACCCTCAACACCACTCATTACGCCAATCGACACGGCCATAGTCTTTGCACATCCTGCAAGTAGTGGTACGATCATGTTTCCATTTCAATCCATGAGGTTGTTATAAGATTCATATTTATATACAAATGGAGTTGGTGGGTAACTAGGCCATTCATTTGAATAAAAATATGTTTAACATCATCCCTGCCGTTTTGTTCAATGGCCTTGGTATTCATTTCAACTGCTTGAGCTAATTTACTCATGGCTTCGTAACAATTATGGGCAAGCTCGAATGCTCGTTTATCATTAGCCTCATCACGCTCGATATAGGCTGTCCGCTCCTTGGCATTCTGATCGTACTGATACCGGATAAATCAGAAGGCTAGACCAGCAAAGATCATCGGTGCCCCGAGGTTTTTAAACATCCTGTAATCTTCAGGAGTTTAAAGTTGCTCTCGAAGAAGCCTTTGATTCCACTTCACTGTCAGTATTTTAAAAGGCGACCTGACTCCGTTTCGACATAACTGCATTTGTAAACCATCGGATTGACGATTCGCTTTTGTTCTTTTCGTTTCTTAAAAGGCCAGTTCATAAAGTTTTTTAAGAACCTGCCGATTTAAAGGATATGAATAATCTTCAGATGGAAAAGCTATGGTTGATCTAACTAATCGAAAATCAAAAATGTCGAAATTAAGTCCACATATCAAAATCGGAATTGTCTTTCCGAGTTTTGTCATAATTTCCCTCATGTTCTTCGTCGCTTGGTTTGGTTATGCTTCCGTGTCATTTCTTGCTTCAATTTAAGATGGTCAGTTCATGAATGAGCTAAAAACCTTAATACTCGACATCCCTTTTCATTGGCCTCTGATAATAACTTCAGTGGTTTTGTTGGGTCTTGTCAGCATCGTTTTCACAGCCTCAAGCAAATGCAGGGAAGAGCAAAATACCTGAGCTAATCTCATTATCTGAAGTCCGCTAAAATTTTTGCTCCGGTTCCCTTCTTCTCACGGAGGCGTTCATTCCGCTTTTCCGTCAAAACCTGTCTCGCAAAAAAATCCCTCAGTTCAATTAATTCATCTGGAGCCATCTTTAACGGTTCACTTTTGTTCTTCTTTTTCCTTAAAAGGTCCGATCATTTTCTGTTGTCCAAGTAAATTTCCTAATAGTCATCAGGTTTCATTCACAGTAAAGAATAAGATACACTTTGAAATGGATTTGCTATGAACGATCTAGTCATTCGCCAAGCGAAAATGTGGAAACTAAAAAAACCAATTAAAATCGGTTTTATGATTCCTTTTGTATGTATATCCGCAATCATGTCTTTAGCCATTTGGGTTGGCTATACTTCGGCCAAATTTATTATACTCTTCTAAAGTCCGCTAAAATGTTTGCACCAGTTCCCTTCTTCTGCGGAGGCGTTCATTCCGCTTTTCCGTCAACACTTGTCTCGCATAGAAGTCCCTCAATTCAATCAGTTCATCTGGTGCCATCTTTGACAGGCTCCGATCTGCGATGGAGTAGGTACTTACATCACCCTGAATTCGGTTGTAAAGAATGCCCTCAATCAGTTCCAGATTCTTGCGTGCGTCACTTCTAGGATCGACAGTGCTGGAGACCCAATTGGGTTTGATCTCAAATACACCGTTGTCAACTATCTGACGCTTTTGGGCATCAGCGGAGTCATTAACAAAAAGAGCCCATTGATATTTTCCGACGGCCCATGATGATGTTGTGGTTGCTCGTGCGGTGATCTGGTATTCCGATCTTGACTCCACTGCATCCAATGAAATCTGGGAAGAGGATGTTGTACCTGTTCCACTTCCGAATTGTGAAGTACAGAATTTTATTGCATAAGAGGAAAGAGGGAACGAAACACTCAGGTCATCCCTCTTGAAAGCAAAGTAATCTCCAGAAACAAAGGTTTCCGGTGGACACATTGGCCACCTGCTGGGATCAAAAATATTAGTCATACAATGGAGAAATTTTTTTCTATATGGGACAAGGTCCTTTTTGTTTTAACTACTCTTTGGCTTACTTATGTTCCTTGCGATATTTTTTTTACAAGTGACGAATTTCCAATTTATTCACTTGAAATTTCGCATGAAATCCATAGAGCAATTATTGAAATATTTCTTGGGTGGATTTTTCTCATTCTGATTCCTTGGGGATTAATAATGTTCCTTGGAATTTACATCCTGTATTTATCCCTACCGACCCACGCAAATAGAGCATTGAAATTTCGGAATGAGTCAAAGGAGCATCTAGAACGTAGCCCTAATGGAAGTTCCCAACTAAGCCTGTTCATTTGTGCCTCTGAACCCAAGACGGTTTCTGCTTCTTCATCCTGAACGGAAACGGCTGTTCCACCTTAGTCTCCGGTTTCCGCATATCCTCCAACCTAGCCAGTTTCAAGGTGTTGACGTTGGACATTGCGAAACTGGCGATTTTTAAGACAGCTAGCAACATTCTCGATGTTGAAATTGATATGAGTGTGGATTTATAGGACCTTTAGATCCAACTTCCATTTGATCAGTGGAACTTCGTCTCGCTTTATATAAGCGGATATGTATGCTTCGGTAACGCCTTTGTGTTTGGCGAACATCAGTTTGTTTGAGTAATTGTCCCATTCGAAACTAGAATAAAAACAAATTTAATAGAAATATTGATGAAAAATGAAAATGAATTGGCAGGGTTTCAAGGCTCCTGTCTCTGCGGCTGTGTGACATTTGAATTACTCGGAGAAATTCATGATTTTTATCTCTGCCACTGCTTGCGCTGTAGACGATCCACGGGTTCCGCCCATGTTTCTACTATTGTTACTGACCCAGAAAACATCCGATGGCTTACCGGAGAAGAATGGATCAAACGTTTTGATTTGCCCGAAGCAGAAAAATTCTCCAAACAGTTTTGTACCAAATGCGGTTCCCTAGTTCCCTGTGTCAGCCGGGATGGCAACCGGCTCAGCATCCCGGCAGGAACCCTTGAGCAAAGCACCGAGGCTCAACCCCAGAGAAATATTTACTGGGAATCCAAAGCTAAATGGTACGAACAAGGTTTGGATGCTCCGAGGTACGAGGAATATGATAAAAAACGCATTTCTTGAATTGGAAATAAAGGCTTCAGAAACTCCTTTGTGTTAGGCGTATTCGGTTTGTTTTAGTAACTGACCCATTTCAAAACATAATCAAATAAGGATCTTTATGTCGAACGATCGAAACCATTACTTTTCTGGGGAAACACCAATCGAAAAGCAACACTCTCACGAGCATGACACATTGCAAATTCTGCAAAGACTCGCAAGTGATGGCAAGAGAGATGAATTCTTTGAACTTCTTGCATCAATAAAACACGAAGATAAACGCAAAGACATAATACAAATGTGTGGCATGATTTAAATTGGATGTAACTAATCAAGAAAGGCTTTGTTCTTAACTTTGTTTAGATTCCTCCCAACTAGAAAAAGTTGGGGTGAGAATAACCCTCCCCTCATTCTCATAGAAGGACTCGCTATTTCATGATTGCCTTCTTCCGTGTTTCCAGATTCAATCTGAAACTCCTTGCGATGAATTTCAGGTTCTTCTGTGGTATTTGTTTCTTCAGTTTCCATTAACAATCCTTTAGGAGTTGAATATGTGGATCGATATCATCATTGCTATTGAATTGGCTATGCTAATTTTCATTAATTTCTCAATCGCAATAAGAATAAGAGATTACGTGTCATGACTATTTTCATTTTCATTCTTTCTGGAGTCATAAATGTTTTGGTTGGAGAAACTTGATCGGAAGGTAAAGCGGATCAAGAAACTGTTGAACAAATTCAAGAAAGGTAAGGATGAGTAAATTTGACCGTTGTATTTTGATCTCAATTGCAATTGGCATTTGGGCATTTGTTTTAACGAACATATTTGAGCCGTCCACATTAATTGCTCATTCTGATGGGCATACTCCTAGGTATGATGAAATTGTTGATTTTGAAAAAGGTGTTAGTCTCTTAAGAAAGCCACCATGATTATGCTGAGTATTCCCATTCACATGATGAAGGCTGATTAAGTTACATCTTCACTCCACATCTGTCTCTACACTGACCTTGGACACTGCACTGAACGGATCGTTGTCAGGTGCGACCGACTGGTGTGGTGTCCCCTCTGAGTTTTTGATTAAAAAGCTCCATTGGTTTTTGAAACTGCTCTGTGCTATCTGTTCCTTCAGTTTCCATAAACCATCCTTTCAGAGTTTTTCATGTGGAATGATTTTATAACCGAAGATACCCTCATTATATTCATCACAGGGATGTATTTTTGGGGCTGGGTTTTCGTCTTTAGGTTTAAATTTTCAAATAAAATCAATTTGCTCCATTTCATTCTTTTTCTATTTTTTTTCTTTGGGTGGATCTTGCAAGGAGTGGATGCTGATTGGATTTGGTTACTAGAACCAGAAGTTACAAAATTGAAATAAAAAGGAAGTCTCATGAGTAAATTTGATCGCTGTATTTTCATATCAATCGCAGTTGGCATTTGGGCATTGGCAATGACTCAGGTTTTTAAGCCTGAACCTGTTTCTGCTCAATATGGTTTCACACACCCACAGCAACCAACAAAAATGTGGGCACCTTGTCCACAATTTTTTATTGGTACCGTGACATATCCAAGTGACGGTGGAAGTGGGGAAGATGACAAAAATTGTTCTTATCAAATGGTTGTTACTTATGATGATTTGATTAAGCACCGTAAGTATTTTAAGTAGCATCACTCCTCATTCTCCACGCTGACCTTAGACACTCAAGTATGTTTTGAAGTTGAATCAATGGAGGTTATGGAATAATTTCAAGAAAAACATGCAGAGGTAATTGCCTCATCTGGGCACAAACAGGAAACAACGGTAGTTAAGGTACTTTCTGATTCTTAATAGGCCACAACCTTCGATCGTTTCACTTTTTCCAGTATGGCTTGACCGCTGATAAGATATCGCCTGCTCGGTTTCACTGTGTCAAGCCTTCACCTATGACCTCACTCTTCTTTTTCCCCAAATTAGATTCGGAGGATATTCATTTTCCGTTCTCTTCCTTGGTTTTAAGCTTCAAGTTAAGATTGGAATAGTCAGAAGCTTGATCGGAGGGGTGGGGACCTAACCCCCCTCCATCGGGGTCAGATGGGGCACCCCTGTTTACATGGGACTCATGGGTGATGAACTATTTGTTTGATGAAACCGAGGTCTCAATATGTCAGTTTCATAAAAACCAAATTGAAAGAATTGATAAAAGGTACAGATAATATTTTTTACAGTTTGGAATAATCAATATTTTCAGAAACATCTAATTCAAGAGTTTGAACTGGCATTGGGGATTTAAGGCCATTTGCGCAATTAAACAAAACCGCTTGATCGGTTTTTCGAATCATTTTTTTTCTTAAAGACTTTTGGTAGGCAACCAAACAGGCTGAACCTTCAGGGCAAAGATGGGATCCTGTTTCTTTAGCCGTTGCTATTCTCGAATCTTCAACTTCAAAATCTTCAACTGCAATTGCAAAACCTTCACTTTCGCGTATTGTCCGAAGTATCAATCGATCCCCCAAGGGTTTTGGAACTCGAACACCATGAACATTTGTTTTAACTGGATTCCAAGGTTTAAGAACACTATCAGACCCATTCTCAAAGGCATGGACTATAGGAGCACAACCAGTAGTCTGAACGGCAACCATTCGGGGTAAAGGTCCTTGTATCCATCCAATTTCCTTTAATTCTTTAAAGGCCTTCCACATTGCAATAATCCCTGTTCCACCACCAGTAGGATAAAAAATTACATCAGGAAGAGACCAATTCAATTGTTCAGCAATTTCAAAACCCATTGTTTTCTTACCTTCGATACGATAGGGCTCTTTAAGTGTCGACATATCAAACCAACCCATTTCATCTATTCCTCCGTTTACGACTTTTCCACAGCTATCAATTAATCCTTTCACACGGAAGGTTTTTGCACCATGGAATGCAATTTCTTTCAAAGTAACCTCTGGAGTGTCTTCAGGAGTAAAGACATAAGCTTCAATTCCTGCTCTCGCAGCATATGCTGAAAGTGCCGCACCAGCATTTCCAGCAGTTGGAATGGCAATTTTTTTAATACCGAATGATTTCGCCATTGTGACTGCTAAAGCAATTCCTCGTGCCTTGAAAGAAGCAGTAGGCATTCTACCCTCATCTTTAATCAGTAGTGATTCACCTCCCAGTTTGTTTGCTGTTAATGGCATTTCTATTAGGGGCGTCATCATTTCCCCAAGACTGATAATATCTTTAGTTGATTTATAAGGGAGCAATTCCCTATAACGCCAAATGTTTGAAGGCCGGTGAGATAGCTCTTTTTTGTTAAATGAGTTTTGTGCTGAAATAAGGTCGTATTTTACTAAAAGAGGTGCACCGGAGGTTGAAAGCCCATGTAGCTTATCTGCTTCAATCCTCGAACCTGTCTCAGAACATTCTAAATGGCTAACAAAGCATGCTTTCTCAAAATCAAGTGTACTGGTGTTCATTTATATCTTTTGGCTAGTGAGGGCACGATCAAAATACATTTCAAACTTAAATTCAGAATGTTTGATTACTGAAAATCCTATGACTTGTAAAGTTTTTCAAGAGGGTGGGGCTTCATCCCCCTCCGGGAGGGCACTAGGGTGGGCACCTGTTTACATGGGACTCCGGGTGTTTGATTTCTTCAAACCGTCTTGCCACTTTTTCAGTGTTGACGTTGAGCATTGCGAAATTGGTCAAGTTCAATACCCCCAGATCATGAGCCTCGTTTCTTGGAAGTATCTTAATGTATACGGTTCTTGGGATTCCACGTCTCCACCTCTTCACAGCTTTTTCAGCCGTCAACTGGTGTCAACCCGTTATCTTTAGGGTCTGGATGGGATGGTCGGCCTTGACTACGTCTCTGACCAGAAACATCTAACTGCGGTCAATTCCATGACGGTAGTCTCAATGATTTACTTCTGCGACATAACCAAAGCCGTGAAACCATTTTGACAGGGTGCTTGGAAAGGTTCAATATAGCTCGATTAAAAACCCGACTTCACTCATTTCCATTAAAAAGAAAATGAATCAGAAACTCAGCATTGTTGAAGATCTGAATTGCATCTGGACAGGACACTCAATATGCGGGGAGGGGCCATTATGGATTCCTGAAGAACAGGCCCTTTACTGGGTTGATATCGACGGATGCAAAGCACACCGGTTTCAACTGGGAGACGGTGAAGTGAAAAGCTGGGATTTTCCTGAGAAAACAGGCTGGATTTTACCACGTGATGGACATTCGGATTTCATCGCAGGATGTAAATCCGGAATTTATCGTGTGGACCTAGAAAGTGGAGTTCGAGAAAAAATGCTGGATCCCGAATCGGAAATTCCTGAAAACCGGTTTAACGATGCCAAAGTCGATGCGGAAGGAAGGATCTGGACAGGAAGCACGGATGATCTTGAAGTGAATCCCACTGGCTGGCTTTACCGGATCGATCCTGATTGGAGTTTTTCCAAATGGGACGGTCCCTATAAAGTACCCAATGGACCGGCCATAACAAACGACGGGGGAACCCTTTACCACGTCGATTCGTTAGGACGCTGTATTTATGCATTCGACAAAAATAACGACGGAAGCCTTTCCAATCGGAAACTTTTTGCGGAGCTTAAGCAGGGAGAAGGCTATCCAGATGGGCTGACCGTTGACGATGAAAATGCCGTCTGGCTCGCACATTGGGCTGGAAGCCGGATTACTCGATTTCTTCCTGATGGAACTATTGACGGTATCCTTGAAATTCCTGTACCTCAGGTTACCAGCTGCGCTTTTGGTGGGCCTGATAGGAATCTATTGTTCATCACTACTGCTGCAAGAGATTTGGATCTGAACGAATTTCCTCTGGCAGGAGGTGTTTTTTGTGCCAAGACTTCAGTGACCGGGCAGGCTTCTCCAAGATTTAAGGGATAAGAAATTTAAGGCTATTAGGCTGAGTCAATAAAGCATGAACTGCTCTTCCAGCTGATTTTAAAGCCTCTCTCCGGTGACCAAGTAAGTCCTGCCTATCTTAACTGAATCAATCTATCCAAGCTGGACCCACTTCAAAGCGGTCCGGCAATGTAGGGCCAAAAGGGGTACTCCTCTTTACATGGGACTCCGGGTGTTTGATACATTCCGACTATTGGATTCTCATTCAGAGTCTTTGCACATCCTGCAAGTAGTGGTACGATCACGTATTCCTTTCCATTTAAGAATCATTGTGATGAGTAAAAATCGTTCCGCTCTAAAGATTATCGCCGAAATTATTCTAATGATTGTAATTTTTGGAATTGCAATGCTCTTTACACATAGAGGAAACATAAATGATAAAAAGCCCCTCACTGAACAACCTTCGCCCAACTCGACTTCATCATCCCTTGACGAAACTTAGTCCATTCAGTCGAATCGAAAATATTAGTCATCTATGACTTTAGAGAAGGGACTAATAAGAACATATGCGATAATTTCTTTGCTTTGGATTGCATTGTTGTTTTTTGACTATTTGTTTAAATGGTCGGTAATTTTAGAAAATGAGACGCAGGAATTTTTTCAATTTTATTTGATTTCGTTGTTCGGTAATTGGTTTTGGTTTCAGCTTGGAATCACGGCTGTCTCTCTTCTGCTCTATTGGGTTGTTAAAAGATTTTTCATAAAATGACACTCACGATCCTTTCCACACAATCCAAAGC
>Ga0208411_1000190_pt1 | contig 50053 bp, 57 predicted proteins | sample ETN01SmetaG_4_FD_185793 | JGI IMG/M metagenome (GOLD analysis project Ga0208411, IMG submission 185793) | Marine microbial and viral communities from oxygen minimum zone, Eastern Pacific Ocean - ETNP2014F12-01SV261 (SPAdes) (version 2) | ecosystem: Environmental > Aquatic > Marine > Oceanic ... | reverse complement strand
ACCATATGTTGCAGTAGCTATGAGACAACCTCCACCATTTTCTGTAACAGGTTCTTCAGGAATTTCTTGTACTCCAGATAATACTTTAGACCCAGATGTGACAACTAAACCAAATTCAGTTTCTTGGCCTGTGTTTCTAATATTTTCAAATTTAATTATAGTTGGTCCTGTTTGACCCTCAGCAAATGTAAATTTTTCAAACTCTCCACCAACTTGTGCTAATCCATTTGTACGATAAATTTCGTTTCCATTTTGAATTATTACAAATGTATAATCAGAACTTCTTAATGGTTCATTTGTTCTTGCATCCCTAATTGTAAAAATAAAGTTAGTACTAATTCCAGATTCTACTTCTAATGGATCCCATGATAGATTAATTTTAAAGTCCTCACTTTTGGTATATGCTTCTAAAGGAAATGCAACATCTTCACTTGCAGATAATGTAAACACAATATTATCAGGTAATGATTCACCTGAATTTCTCATTTCATTTTTCAAAAATCTTAAATGATCTTGTAACAAAACAAAATGAACTATTCTTTCATCTTCTTCAGTATAATCATCAACAGATACTGAAGACTTGAAGAGTTCAATTCCATTTACATATCCTGAATAACTAGGAGATAAAAATTCAACAAAGTCTTTTGGAAAATGTGATTCTACATGAACAACAGATACGTGTGACATTTGTTTTTCACTCCAATCAAAAGGCATTTCGAATTGTACTTCCTTTGCTTTATGATCATATACAAAATTAGAAATAGAATCAAAATATGATTTAAAACCAAATTTTACATCCTTGTTTTCAGAATCCTTTTGCATAAAAATGCCAGTATCAATGATACTCAAATCGGCATTATAGACTCCAGAATTTTCAATAATATTAGTAGGCTCATCAATAGTTCTTATTTCAATCTCAAAAGTATACAAACCACCGGATTCAAACAAAGGGCCTGTAATTTCTATAGGATTTGAATCAGTTCCATGCCAGGCACCAAGTATGGAGTCTTGTTGACCATGAATTGTAATTTCTTCTTCTTGTGTTGGTTTGATTTTAATTGGTAAAATCCCATCATCAGTGAAAAAATAATTTCTAAAAATCATTTCATCGTTATGGAATAATCCAATGAGAAATGTGACATTTTTTGCAGTTTCACCCGAAGTATTTTCAATAGCAGTAATTGTTAGTTGTTCTTGCTCATTTTCAAAATACATGGGCATTTCAACTGTTACAGACAAATTTTTTCCTTGAACATTAATTGAAGAAATTGTTTCAATTCCTAAACCATGACCATAAACACTACTAGCAGGAAACAATAGACAAATTATCATTGCAAAAACTACAAATTTTGATAAAGACATTATTGTTTCAAGTTTACAAATAGGACTATTATATTGTGAGTAATTTTTCAACTTTTTGAATTAAATCATCCATATTTGTAGCCTCAAGAATTGGTTGAAGTTCATTTGGAATTTTTGCTCCAAGTGCTGCAAGAGAGTAAACATAATCAATCATTGGTGTGTCTGTGAGGAGATAATATTGTTCCAAAACGTGATCTAATGCATGGGATTCAACAACTTGAGGTAATGCTTGTGCAATAATTTTCTTTTTCCATAATTGTACTAATCGTTCCCATTGCTCTAATGAAATATTTTCATCAATTTCCGAAATCATTTCAACTTCAGCTTGAATATACATTTTCTTTGCTGTTCCAATTTTTTCATGTATTTCAGATACTTGTTGATGTCCCTCTACTGAAAGAGGATCATAATTTTCAGGTTGAGGGATTGATGGAGAAATTATTTTTTTGATTTTAAATGAATTTCTGCCAATAGTCTCAATATGTAATTGCAACCCATCAAGTTCAACATCTTTACATTCTGTAATTTTGGCAATTGTTCCAATTAATTTAGGAGAATTCCAACCGTTTACTGAATTATTTTCATCAATTAAACACACACCAAATTGGCCATCACCTAACATACAATCATCAACTAACTGTTTGTATCTAGGCTCAAAGACTCGAAGTGGAAGTGATTGTCTAGGAAATAGAACTAAATCTAAAGGAAAGATTGGAATAGTTTTTGTTTCTGTCAAGTAATCATATTGAAATGTCTTTAGATATATTGGATACGGATTTTAAAAATTAAAACCCATTTTCATTAAGTGTTAAACCTAATAATGCTGCACGAGTATGTTTTCCATATTCAGCTTGTTTAAAGTATTTTGCATTTTTTGTTTTATCAACATCAGGAGAGATTTCATCTATTCTGGGAAGAGGATGTAAAATTATTGAATCATTTTTCATTTGTTTTAGTAAATCTAATCCTACAACATAGCTTCCTTTGACTTTAAGATATTCTTCTTCATCAGGAAATCTTTCTTTCTGGATTCGAGTCACATAAAGAACATCAAGTTCGTCAATATGTTCTTCAATGTTTGTAGATTCAGTAAATTCTAATTTCTTTTTAATTTCATAAACTGAGTCAGTTCTAATTTTTAGAGACTCTGGAGAAATTAAACGAACATCTACATCATAATTTCCAAGTCCATGTAACAAAGAATAAACAGTTCGTCCATACTTTAGATCACCAACAATTCCAATCTTTAAACCGTCAATCTTTTTCTTTTCTTTTTTAATTGTAAACAAATCTTGAATTGCTTGAGTTGGGTGTTCTTCAGTTCCACTACCTGCATTAATTACAGGTTTTTCTGAAACTTCAGCTGCGAACCTACTAGAACCATCTAAAGTATGTCGTAAGATAAGAGCGTCTGAATAAATTGACATTATTTTTACAGTATCTGCAAGACTTTCGCCTTTTTGAGTTGAAGATGATGAAATATTAGATATTCCTAATGAGTTTCCACCAATAGATGCCATTGCTGAATCAAAACTAAGACGAGTTCTTGTACTTGGCTCGTAAAACAAATATCCCAATGTTTTGCCTTTACATATTTCTCGTCTATCAGCTGGATTTAGATTCATTATTTTATCAGTCGATGTAAAGATTTTTTCAAGTTTTTCTTTAGAATAGTCCTTAATTGAGATAATATCTTGTTGATAAAATTCGTTCATTCTTTCAATAATATATACAGGTCACTATACAAAGTATTCTGATGGAACAGTCCGACCTAATGGTTCGACGAATCAAAGAAGGCACAGTAATTGACCATATTGATGAAGGGAAAGGCCTACAAGTTCTTAGTGCATTACGAATAGATGGTGCAGATGGAGGTTTAATCACAATTGCCTTGAATATGCCAAGTGGTAAATTCAAGAAAAAAGACATTATCAAGATTGAAAACAAGTTTCTAAAAGATGATGATACAAACAAACTTGCAGTAATTGCCCCAAAGGCCACAATCAACATGATAAAAGATTACAAATTAGTTGAAAAACGAAGAGTGTCATTACCAAATGAAATAGACAGGATATTCCGATGCTCTAATCCTGATTGTATTACAAACAGTACAGAACACATTGAATCCATTATGGATGTAATTGATAAAGAGGGAAGAGTTCTCAAGTGCAGATATTGTTCAAGGGTTTTAGATGTAAACCAGCTAAAATATAATTAAAAAAGAAATTCAAAAATTAAAAAATTTATTAGAACTATTGTCCTAAGATGATAAACATCATTACTATACCATAGATAGCGATTGACTCGACCATACCTACGAAGATGAATACCTTTGATTGTAAAGCTGGATTTTCACTGATAACTGCAAGACCGGCTGCACCTACTTGGCCTAAGCCAACACCTGCACCACCTGCTGCAACACCAAATGCTATACCAGCACCAATTAATTTGGAGCCATCACTCATTCCGCCAGTTGCAACTTCTTCTTCAGCAAATGCAACGTCAGTAAGACCTGCTGCCATTAATGCAACAGCGGCAAATGATAACAGTAAAACTACCGGTTTCATATTCAATTTTCGACATAATTCCTTATTTAAATCATGATAATAAAATATGAACAAAAATTTTTTTTCTTTAAAAATAATAGAACTTTAAATCTGATCTAAAGTTTTTTTCTTTAAAGAGGCTAATTCATCCTGAATAGATTTTTTGAAATTTTCGTGGTCTGCATCTAATTCTTTTTTTGAATTTTCAACTAATTTTTTTATTTCTTCTTTTGACATAATTATCTACTTTCCATCTTTGCTTTGACTTTTTTTAACTTTGCGAATTCTTCCCGTTCTCTTTCTTCAAGAGTTGCAACAATAAATCTAATTTTTTGTTGATATTGAGGAATAATTACATTTTCAAGCGCATTTAGTAGTTTTTGGGTCTTTTCTAATGCTTTTGCAAGACTAAAGATAGAATTTTCATATTCTGCTGCTTTACAAATTTTTGGAAGTAGTTCTTTGATTTGTTTTGCAGCTCTATCAATTGAAGAATTTGTATCTGCAAATCCATAAGGCATTGATTTTGTATCTTTTTCAGTAACTGAAAGTGCAGGTATCTTTACATCAACAACTCTACGTACATTAACTTCTACTTCCATTACAGGAGGTGTAGAAGCAGCTACAGAATCCACAGTAGCAGTTCCTAATGCTAGATATGCTTCATTAACTGATTTGTAGATATCTTGTAAAGGATCCCAAATTCCGCCTCTTGCTTTAGAAGCTTCATCAATCATTTCTTCAATATTTTTTAAGAGAACTTTACGTTTATCATCTAAAATTTTCTGAACCATTGTTGCTACTTGACTAGACTTTTTGTATTTGAAAAGTTCAATTTTTGTGGCAGCAACATTTTGTCCAAATGACATTTTGCTACTCCTCCTGATAATATTGTTCTACGTATTTGTCTTTGATTTTAGTAATTTCATTCTTTGGTAATTTTGAAACAATCTTCCATAATACGCTAAGTGTTTCTTCAATAGTTCTATTTTCATCAGTTGCCTGTGTAAGGAACTCATTTTCAAAGACATCACCAACATCCATGTATTTCAAATCAATGTCAGTTAATCCTGCTTTACCTACAATACCTGCAAGTGCTCTGACTTCTTGTGCTCTAGAATATGCATCATAAACTTGATTAGAAATTTCACTATGATCGGCTCGTGTACTTCCTTCACCAATACCGTCTTTCATTAGTCTACTAAGACTCATCAAGATATTGACTGGAGGATAAACTCCTTGTCTAAACAAGTCTCTACCAAGTACAATTTGTCCTTCTGTAATGTAACCAGTAAGATCAGGAATTGGGTGAGTAATATCATCAGATGGCATTGACAAGATTGGAACTTGTGTAACACTGCCTTTTCTTCCATTAAGTTTTCCTGCTCTTTCATATATTGTTGAAAGGTCAGTGTATAGATATCCAGGATAGCCTTTTCTTCCAGGAACTTCTTCTCTTGCTGCACTAATTTCTCTAAGTGCTTCAGCATAGTTAGTCATATCTGTAAGAATTACCAGAACGTGCATTCCTAATTCAAATGCCAAATATTCAGCGACAGTTAAAGCAACACGAGGAGTAATGATTCTTTCAATTGCAGGATCATCTGCTGTGTTTAGAAATAGAACACTTCTCTTTAGTGCACCAGATTCTTCAAGACTTCGTCTAAAGTATTCTGCTTCACTGTATTGTACACCAATTGCTGCAAAGACCACAGCAAAGTCATCAGTTGTTCCAACTACACTTGCTTGTCTTGCAATTTGTGCTGCTAAGAGATTGTGAGACATACCAGAACCCGAAAATATTGGAAGTTTTTGTCCTCTTACCAGAGTAATCATTCCATCAATAACAGATACACCAGTTTGAATGAAATCTTTTGGATATTCACGTTGTTCAGGATTCATTGGTTCACCGTTAATATCAATAAATTTATCAGCAATCGGATCTGGAAGTCCATCTTTTGGTCTACCTAATCCATCAAAGACTCTACCAAGTACTTCTTTTGAAACTGGCATTTCCATAACTTTGCCAACAAATTTTGCATTAGTTGCTGCAATAGATAATCCAGTTGTTCCTTCAAAGACTTGTACGATTGCTTTACCATTTCCAACTTCAAGAACTTTTCCTAATCTTCTTTCACCATCAGTAGTTTCAATTTCAACTAATTCATCAAATGCTGCATTGTCAACATCATCAACAATAACTAGAGGGCCTTTAATTTCTGCAATCTTACTGTATTGAACTCCGCCTTCAGTTGTCAATTTGATACTTTCACTCCTGTAATTGATTTGAATTCTGCTTGCATGTCAGTATCAAGTTGATCAAGTTTTGACATCTCATCATCTTTAACATCCATTCTTGCTTTAAGAATTGAAGTGACACTTGACATTTCACGAATATCATTTAATGCTGCACCTTCTTTGATTGCTTGTTGTCCCTTCTTGTAAAAGTCAACTAGTAATTTCATTAGTTTGAATTGTTTTTCTGGACTACAAAAAGTATCAACATCATCAAATGAATTTTGTTGTAAGAGACCAATCTTAATCATCCTTGCAACCTCAAGAATTAATTTTTCTTCATCAGGTAATGCTTCAGGTCCTAAGAGTCTAACAATTTCTTTTAGTGTGTCTTCTCTTTGTAAAACTCCATAAACTTCACTTCGAAGATCAAACCAATCTTCACTGATATTTTCTCCCCACCACTTTGCAATGTCTGCAAGATAACCAGAATAACTATTCATCCAATTAATTGATGGGTAGTGTCTGGAATATGCTAGTTTTGCATCTAAAGCCCAGAAAGTTTTGATAAATCTCATTGTGTGTGTTGTTACTGGTTCTGTAAAGTCACCACCTGATGGGGACACAGCACCGATTAATGTTACAGAGCCATCACGGTCTGGACTACCAGCTGCTCTAACTCTTCCTGCTCTTTCATAAAATTCTGCTAATCTTGATGCAAGATATGATGGATAACCTTCTTCTGCAGGCATCTCTTCTAATCTACCACTCATTTCTCTGAGTGCTTCTGCCCATCTACTTGTAGAATCTGCTACTAATACAACATCTTTACCCATATCTCTATAATATTCTGCAATTGTTACACCTGTGTAGATACTTGCTTCTCTTGCGGCTACTGGCATATTACTAGTATTTGCAACAAGAACTGTTCTATCCATAAGTGGTTTTCCACTACGCGGATCTTTGAGGTGTGGGAACTCAACAAGAACTTCTGTCATCTCATTTCCTCTTTCACCACAACCAATGTAGACTACAACTTGGGAATTTGCCCATTTTGCAATTTGGTGTAATGTAACTGTCTTTCCTGTTCCAAATGCTCCAGGAATTGAACCAGTTCCTCCTTTTGCAATTGGGAAGAATGTATCAATTACACGTTGTCCGGTTAATAGTGGAACAGTTGGATCATATCTATTCTTGTAAGGACGTGGCTTTCTTACAGGCCATTTGTGATACATTTTTAGTTCAATATTTTGACCATCTTTTTCAGTTGTTGCTAAAACAGTCTCTAAATCATAATCTCCTTCAGAAACAAGGTTTGAAATAATTCCACCTTTGTGCTCTGGTGGAACCATAATAGAGTGGTCAATAAGATCAGTTTCTTGTACAGTTCCAATAACATTTCCTGCTGAAACTTCATCACCATTACTTACTGTTGGGACAAAGTGATATTTTTTGGTCATATCTACAGGAGTTGTTGTGATACCTCTACCAATGAATGAACCAGATGCTTTGGAAAGTTCTCTTAGTGGTCTTTGAATTCCATCATAGAGTTGTCCAATGATTCCAGGACCTAACAAAACACTAAGTGGGTTTCCAGTACCAATTACAGGTTCACCTGGTTTTAGTCCACTTGTTGATTCATAAACTTGGATAAATGCTACATCGCCTGTTAATCTAATTACTTCACCTACTAATTTTGAGTTACCAACAGTTACAGTTTCATACATTTTAGCTTCAGACATTCCGTCTGCTCTTACTGCAGGTCCACTTACCCAAACAATTCTACCTTGTGCTGCCATCTTATTCTGCTACTCCGAATTTAACAGCAATTCCTTTCCTAATTAAAGGCTTCAGACGATCAATTCTTGCATCAATTGTATTATCAAATGTCATTGCCCCATCTTTTGATTTTGTAATAATTCCACCTAGACAATCAATTGTTTCAGAAGATAGTTCAGAACCAGGGAATTGAGATAGTACTGATTGTACTACTTGTTTATCTTTAGTATTTGTTAAAACTGTAATCTCTGAAGTTCCTAAAACTTGAGTTGATTCAGTTAAGAGAGTTTTAATTAAATTTGAGTAATCACCGCTGCGATCAGCATTTGAAATTTGTTCAAGTGCTTTTGAGAAAACTTTCTCAACAGACTCTTCTAATGCCATTAATTGTTTATTTCTAGCCTCAATATCGGCACCACCAACGATCTGTTTTTCAATTTTTTCAGCCTCTTTTTTGCCGTCTGAGATAATTTTATCAAATTCACTTTCTAATTTAGGAATAGAATCATCAAGATTTTGGCGTGAATCAGTAAGTGCTGATTCAATTTCAGAGAGAATAGTATTTTGAGTTTTGGTTAAAATTTTATCAATTGCCTGTTCTAATTGTGAATTTGATGTCAATAGTTCGTTGACTTTGAATAATGAATTTTAATGTTTTGACGAAAAAAAGGTAAGATCTGAAACAAATGGTTGCGAACTTAGAATGATATTAATATGTAATTATTGCCGATTCAATTGTGACTGTAGCTGAACTTTTAATGGGTAGTGTAATTCTCCCCAGAACTGAATCTCCAAAAGCAATCTCACGTTTAACTGAATTTGAGTGGTTTCATAAAATGGAGATGGAAAATGAAACAGTTACACCCGAAATTGATGATCTTCTTTTACGAATACAAAAAACATACCAATTCATTGAAGATATCATAAAAGGATTGAATATTCCTATTCGAGTAGGAATTATGGAGATTCTTTTCAAAGGAACAGTCTTCAAAAAGAAAAAGTATGATGTTGACGAAATTGAAAATATGATTACAGAATTAGAAAAAACGCCACAGGGAGTTACAGATGCAGCAAAATTATTAGAAGCAAATTCAAAAATTAATCATTCTCTAGAGGAATTCAAATCATTAAAAGAAACACTTCAAGTTGCAAATAAACTAAAAATTGATTTAAGCGGTTTTGGAGCAATGAATTATTTTTATTCGAATCTTTTTGTCATAAACACTTCAGATTATGGTGAGATTGAGCGAACATTAGAAGGAATTCCAATTTTTAAATATGATTTAGAATCTAAGGAGAAATCTGCAATTATTATAATTTCTGGAGTTGATGATTCTGATAAAATTCTCAAAGTAATGAGGGCAGTTAATGCTAATCCATTTAGCATTCCTAAAGAATTTCCTCAAATTCCAAGTGAAGCATTTTCTTTAGCAGAAGCAAAAATCAAAGAATTTTCAGAAAAACAAAAATCTAATTTAAAAGAATTAGCATCAATTACAAAAAAAATACGTGGTGAAATTCTTGTTATTCATGAAAATGCATTTGTAGCAAAAGAAGTACTTGAAACACTACGTAAACCAGGAGGTACCAAAAATTTTGCAGTAATTCAAGGATACATTCCAAAGAAGATGGAGAAAAAATTCAAAGAAGTTACAAATGAATGGACATCAATTACTGAAGAAATTAAAGATGAAGAAACAATTGCTAATTTACCAGTTTATTTGGATAATCCAAAATGGGTTAAAACATACGAAGTAATTACAAGCAGTCAAGGAATTCCTAAACGAGGAGAGTTTGATCCTACATGGATGATTGCACTAATGTGGCCCATATTTTATGGATTGATGTTTGCAGATGTAGGTCACGGGTTATTATTAATGGGGTTAGGTTTGTTATTCAAATTCAAAGGACAAGGATCATTATCAAGATGGGGAATGCTACTTGCAATGTCTGGTGGAGCGGGTGCGATAGCAGGTATTTTTCAGGGAGAAGCATTTGGTTTCCATTTAGATCATTTGGCAGGCTTTGAAGTTTTGTTACATGAAGGTGGACTACTTCATCCAGTATCATGGTTGATTGGATCTATCAGTGTTGCTGAATTAACATTTGATCAAGTAATTATGATTCTCAAAGTATCAATATTCATAGGAGTTATCCATTTAGCATGGGCTTTTGGATTACGAATTTGGGGCTTCTGGAAAAAAGGTGAAAAGAACACATTGTTCTTTGAAGCTATTCCCAATTTGTTCATGTGGTTAGGAGTATTTGGAGTAATGATGGGAGCAATTGGTTCTGGATATGATGTTATGAATATGTATTCCATGAGTCATGCAGAAGAAGTTCCTTGGGTAACTGTACTTGTTGGAGAATGGGCAGTAGTATGGTTAGTTGTCAGAGTTGCAGTAATTATGATACTTGCATCAATTGTTCTAATGATTATTGGTGGAATAAAACATAACAAACATCATCCTGAAGATGGTGGAGATATGGTGAGTGTCATCATGGAAGTCTTCCTTGGAAAAACTATCGAATGTTTAGCACACACAATTAGTTATGCTCGAATAGGAATTATGTTACTTGTGCATGCAGCACTTCTACTTACAGTTAACCAGGCCTTTGAATCATTAGGTGGACTAAGTTCACCAATGGCAATGGTACTCATTATTGGAGGACAAATTGGAATTATGATGATTGAAGGATTGATTGTGTATATTCAGTCTCTAAGACTTCACCTCTATGAATTCTTTACAAAGTGGTATGATGGCGGTGCTCAACCATTCAAACAATTAGTTCCAGAAAGAGTTTACAATACATACTCTTGGAAGAATAAGAAATAAGAAAAATTTCATTTGTAATAAAAAATATTAACAATTAATACTAAGAATGAAATGATAAATTTATGTCAAAAGAAGCCATCATGACTATAATTCCTGCAGTTGTAATGTTAGGATTTGGAATAGTTTTTGCCATGTCACTTAGCTCTTAATTTTTTCCCATATCTAAAAAAATTAATTTTTAAGATTATTCATATATGAGATTTTTACATTTTTGGTTTTCGATAAAAATTTTTCAAAGTAAATGTATTTAATTCAGATTTCAGTTAGTTTAATCGATATTTCGGTATAGGGTCTTTTAAGATCATCTGGGATCACTACAAGCAATCCTGCATTTTTGTCAACATTCATGCATGTACCTGAGAATTTTTGAAAGTTATTTCCATAACATCCTTCATCTAAATAATATTCAAAATTGTCAGAATACAAAAAGTAATACCATTGTTGTACATATGATGGAACAAAATATACATCAAATCCAATGAATTTATCATTTATTGATATTGAATATTTGTAATTTGTTGAATCTTTTGATGTACATATTGGAATAAACTGTGCAAATCCATCTTGCAATTTTTGTTTCTGGGATTCATTTGAATATTGAGTATTTCGAATAGATTTGTTTTCTAGAAATAATTCAAGGTGATTACCAACAAAATCCAAACTAGTCTTTACACCATGAAACCATTGTGATTGACAATCCATGTAATCATGGTTTACTACCACAACAGGTTTACTGTTAACATATTGTAGTATGTTTTTTTTCTGTTTTGCTCCATGTTTTGAAATATCAGATATTTCATCTTCACCAGAAATTATCAAACGCTCCCAAGAAGTTGAAACATCAATAATGAGATTTTTAGGGTAACTTTTCCACTCTGGTTGAAAATGGACATAATTAGAGTATTCATTTGTTTGATCTATTTTGATATAATTTTGTGAATCACGAAAAGAACCAAATGCATCATCAAAAAATGTTATAGAAAAAGATAGTATTACCAATCCCAAAATCAAAAATATTGAGGGCAAATTCATTTGATTCAAATTATAAAATTAGAGTATTAAATTCTAAAGGTTAACTTTCAATGGGTAATTCTAATTTATTGCCCCATTCACCCCATGAACCAAGATAAACTCGAATGTTTGTAAATCCAAGTTTTTTCAAAACTAGAAATGTATTGGCAGCACGATATGCACCTTGACAGTAAGTGATTATTTCAGTGTCCTTTGGAAAATTATACATTTTTGATAATTCCTCATTATTTTTGAAAGTTCCATCATTTTGGAGATTTTGATTCCAATCAATATTGATTGAACTTGGAATATGTCCAGACTGAGCAGCACGAATTATGCTTCCATTATATTCTCCAATAGAACGAGCATCAAGAATTGTCATATTTTCTAAATTATCTCTAAGGTATTCAAATCCAGAAATGATGTCTGGATTAATTTTTCCCAAAAAGTTAGATGGTTTGAAACCATTTGGTTTTGTTTCAAGTGGAAGATGTTCTTTTTGCCATTTTGTTATTCCTCCATCTAAAAGTAATGCATTTTGATGTGAAAAATACATTAACATCCAAACTCCCCTTGCTGCAAGCATTCCAGAAACAGAATCATAAAAGATGACTTTTTTTTCAGATGTTACCCCAAGAAATGAAAGGAGATTACGTGTTTGATTATTGAAATTTTCAATTCCTTCGTTAGTTGTATCAATCCAATGAAATGCAAATAAATCCAAATGAACAGCACCTGGAATATGGCCTTCAGAATATTCTTTGAAGGAGCGGGTATCAGCTAAAATGATATTTGGATCATGTAAAATTGTATTTAGTTCAGTTGTAGAAATTAACATGATTTTGATTATTTTATCAAATCTAAATTCATTTGTTTTTTCAAAAAATTAAAGTGATTTGATTACAAAATGCTAAAAATTGTGTATAGTCTTTGGCTTAAAGAAATCTAAATAAAAAGAAAAGAAAAGGAATTTTCCTATTCGTTTACGTATGCTCTTTCGCCATGCTGTGCCAAATCGAGACCAATCTCCTCTTCTTTTGGAGTGACTCTGATTCCGCCCGGCCAAACGGCATCCATTACCTTAAGGATTATAATTGTAACACCAAAGGCATAGCCTATTGATATTGCAGCACCGATGATGCTGATTGCTTGCTGTTCCATTCCTTCTGCAGTTCCAGTCCATGCACCAATACCGTCTCCAGTATCCCATACATGTGGACTAGCTAATGTACCAGTCAAAACTGCACCAGTAAGACCACCCATTCCGTGTACTCCCCATACATCTAATGCGTCATCCCATTTGCGTGCATTCTTGAATGCTACAGCTGCATAACAAACTGTACCAGCTGCAATGCCGATTATAATCGAAGCCATTGGACCTACCCAACCTGAAGCTGGGGTGATTGCTACCAATCCTGCTACTGCACCTGATGCGGCGCCAACAATACTTGGTTTTCCTGTATGTGCCCAAGACATGAGCACCCAAGTAACTACTGCCATACCAGTTGCGGTATTTGTAACAGTCCATGCACTTACGGTAATGCCGTCTACCATTACTTCACTACCTGCATTAAATCCGAACCATCCAAACCAGAGTATTCCTGCTCCCAGGACTACTAATGGGATATTGTGTGGTTCCATTGGCACTTTGCCATATCCAAGTCGTCTACCAAGGACTAAGGCTCCAGCCAACGCTGCAAATCCTGAAGAAATGTGTACTACAGTACCACCAGCAAAGTCAAGCGCGTACGATGGTGATAGATCTGGATTAAGGTCAATTGCACCTCCTCCTATGTAGCCTCCTCCCCAGACCCAATGTGCTATTGGATCATAAACGAAGGTACCCCATAAGAGTACGAATACCATTAATGCACTGAATTTGATTCTGTCAATCAAACCACCAATTATAAGAACTGGTGTAATAACTGCGAAGGTTGCTTGGAACATTGCAAATAGTTGGTGTGGTACAGTACCAGGCCAACCTTGACTACAATAGTCTCCGTCCTTCATCTCATTCATTTGGTAAGCTGCAGACCAAGTATCTGCACATGGACCTACCTCACCAAGAGGTGCCCAGGCTGATACCATGTTGAAACCAACATAGTCTAGATTACCCATGAACATGTTTGCGTCATTATCAATACCTCCAAATGCGAGTGAGTAACCCCATAGCACCCATTGTACTGACATAAGACCCATTACAATTAAGGTCATACCAAGTACATTGACGATGTTCTTTGATCTGGCTAAACCGCCATAAAAGAAACCGACTCCCGGTGACATGAAGAGAACTAATGACGTAGCGGTAAGCATCCAGGCCATATCACCTGTGTCTACAAGACAAGGCATCATGGCACCTTCGCCATCACTGTCATACCAACATTCGCTTGGGTTACCAGTGTAGATACCACTGGTTCCATTGACGTATCCGTCCATTCCATCATCAACACTTTGTGCATATGCTTGTGACATAGCACCTGCTGCTGTGATAGATACTGCGGCTACAAGTAATAGAGCATACTTGTAGTTCGTAGAATTCATTAATTTTCTCGATTTTGGAAAGTATTAAAGGGTTAATGATTTCAAATCATCAAAAAAGTAAATAATTATATTTCATTACATTAAGATAGTAACATAGAATATGAAAATTATGATAACTAGGTGTGAATTGTGGTAAAATCAGACACGAAATTAGCAATTTTTGATACATTCAAGACAAAAGGTAGTGGTTTAACAGGAGAAGCAAATAGGCAAAGAGCGATCATCACAATCCTTGCCAGTAACGTCAATTATGTTGAAAAAACAAGAACAGGGATCTCTCAAAGAATAGCAAAAAAGCACGGTGTAGCATGGAAAAATATCTACTCAGGGATTTTTCGCGATCTGGATGAGATTTTAATTCCAATGGGAATTGCCGAGGAAAATGGAAGATTACCAATGAAAAGAGGTCCAAAAGCCCTTCAAGAACTTGGAATTCCTTACTATCATTTGACAAAAAAAGGTCTTCTAATAGCACTATCAATTAGTGAGGAAAAAAGTAGAGAGGGATTGTTGAAACAGTTTTTTTCAATATCTGAATCCTCTGAAAAGGAATATGAAAAAAATCTATTAACTCTTTTACAGACAAGTCCCAATTTCACATATTCAATTTTTCAAAAATATGTCAAGGCTTTTTGTAATAATAAAATTAAGGAATTACTTCCATTTGATCTCTCAAAATTGAAAGAAACTGTAGATGAGTCCTTGATTATTCAAAAAGAAATTCTTACAGCATTTTCAAAATTCTCAAAAAAAGACAGAGAAAATGTAATAAAATTTTTAGACGGCATTACATAGAATTTGTTCTTAGAAATAGAACGCCAAACATTAAAATCAGTTGTTTATTGAAGTTTGATCGAAATGGGCGGTTCTAAGAATGTATTTGCTTCTGTTAAAGCATATAGTAAGAGAGGTAAATTGCTCACAAGGTCTGATTTTCAGACACTCGCAGAATCAAGAGACTTAGATGAGTTGATTACTAGAATTAAGAATACATCTTTTTCAGAAGCAGTGTCTGAAGTAGAGAAGCCTTATACGTCTAATTCTATCGAATCTGCTCTTAGATGTCATCTAGCAAAAACTCATTATAGTATAGCAAAAACTGCAGGAGAATCTAAAATTTTAGATGCTTATTATTTGAAATTTATAATTTCCAATTTAAAACAAATTCTCAAAGGAAAGGTTTTGGGAAAGCCTCAAGAAGAGATTGAAACATACGTAAATCTTTGTGCTGAAGAACTTATCAAACAAAGAGATACTGCAATTAAAGCACTTGTTGCAAAAGATTTGGAAGAAACTATTGCAATTTTAAATCAAATGGAATTTGGTGAAGAGATTACAAAAGCAGCAGCTTTGTACAATGATACTAAAAATATCCAAGTCTTTGATACATATTTTGACAAGATTCTATTTACACGTCTTGTTAAGGCACTCAAATCTGGAGATATTGACGCAAATAGATTAATCGGAATGGATGTTGATTTTTACAATATTCTAAGTGTAATTAGAGGAAAATTTTGGAATCTTGATGAACAACAAATTCAAGATATGGTAATTATTCAATCTCCAGTTGCAAAAGAACTACTTGGAAGAATGATGTCAGCTGAAACAGTAAGTGATGTGTTTAATGAACTCGCCAATACAAAATACAAAGATTTAGTTCCTGAAGTTGAAAATGAGTTAGATGCAATTGCTGAATTTGAAAGATCTTTTGAACTTGCAATTTATCAAGCATCATTAAATTCTTTTACGAAAATGTTCAGTTTATCAACATTAGTTGGAATTACAAAACTTACTGCTTTTGAGGTGAGAAACATTGGAGCAATTGCTTATGCAGTTGAGCAAAAAATATCAGCTGAAACTACAATGTCAAAATTAATTTTAGCCTCAGAATAATCTAGAAAAAACATGGGTGAATCTCCTGCTAAAAAAAATAAAGTATCAATTGATATTCTAACAAATTGGGTTAGCATCATAATGGCATTGATCTTCGCTTTGCCTTCATTAGGTGTATTTTTAGGGATTTTTTATGGAGTAGGAAATCTTCCATTGGCAGCAATTTTGGGATTTGGTACTCATTTTGTAATTCTTGCATTTTCAAATAGAATTGCCAAATATCTAGATAATATCTTGAATTAACCTATATTGAACTAGATTTAAGGTAGATTATCATGATGGGAGACAGAGATTTTCGAACTATAATTAAAAATGCAGTAGATTCTATTGGTAAAGAGTTACAAATCGACATAGATGCCAAAGATATTCAGACCATTCACCTTCAAGAAGTGGTCCAATGTCTAAGACGTTCATATTTTGATAGAATAGAGCCACTAGAAATTGAAAGGAGAGGATTCAATGAACTTCTCTCAGGATTGCTTAGAAAATTACAATATGGAAGTGAGCCTAAAAATTTTGAAATTGATGATATCAAATTAAAAGGCCAAGTTGACATGTTAGTGGATGATTCCATTTTATTATTTAGAGCAGCAACAAGTGAGTTAGGAAATCCTTATGCAAATGATGTTTTGTATCTTAATGCATGTATGTGGATATATGATAAAACCGATGGGATTATTGTCTACATAACAGGTGATAGAAAAGAAACAACTTTTTCATTAACTCGAAACAAAAAGATGTTTGAAGAAGTAGTGAGGAGAGTTAGAGTTCTCAATGATCTTCTAAAAGAACAAAAAACACCAATTTTAGAGCCATCGGTTGAATGTTCTGATTGTCAATATTATGAAAAATGCTTTATGAAAAAGAAAAATTCTAAGCAATTGTCCCTAGCAGAAATGATGGGAATGGGCAAAAAAGATTCAGAGTAGAAAAATTAAAAATATTGAAAAGGAAAAATTCCTTTGGGTTAATCTAGTGGTTCTGGATGTCCTTTACCACGAAGAGCGAAACACACTACTGCTAGTGCTATTGCGACTCCAACTGTTGCGCCATAAGCGGCCATACCTGCTTCTGCCATAATGTTAAAAAATCAATTTACGGGCTTTTATAACTTTGCCAATATTTTTTCTCTAAAAACAATATATCATAATTCTTTGATTTTGTGATACTATTGAGGATTTACAAAAAATTCAAAATGAATCTCATTTTCTTGCCCACTTGTCATAGAGCTTAGATTGTAAAATACATCACCAGTAACTCTCCATGTTGGATTATCAGATTTTAGAGTTTCCCATAATTCAGGAGTATTTTCTGAACCTTTCAAAACTTTGGTTTCTTTTAGAATAATGGAGTTATTTCCAAGAAGAACATAGTAATCAGATCCAAATTCAACCATTCCTTCAGGTCTACTTCCTATTTCACCACCTGCAATTTGGACAGAATCTGAATAAGTTGTCTCGTACAATTGATAATCCATTGTTTGGACAATTACGGCACGAGGATTAGGATTGATAATTTCAAATGCAACTTTAATTGACGCGTTTCGTTCTGTAATTTTGTCAACAGAAATTTCCACTAATTCAACTTCAAGAGGTGTTACTTGAGGAACATTTGGAACTCCAGAAACATTATCTTGAGGCGCTACAATCATTGTAGGTCCCATTAAAAGAATTCCACCCAATACCGCAACAAGTGCTACAATTGCAATACCCACAAATATTTTAGAATTCATAATATTTCAAAATCTCCTTATTTCTTAAATGTTGAGATAGTTATTATACCATTGGAGAAAGCAAAATTCATGCAATATTTTCAAGCAGTTCAAAAAGGAAAGCAAATAGCAAATAAATCACAAATGAAAATGTTCGATATAGCGGGATTTGCAATGTTAACATTAACTACCAAAAAAATTGATGGTAATTTTCAACCAGTAGGAGAAGAAGAATTTACAGCAGTAATCAATTCTCCAGATGGATTTGTTACAATAATTGTAGATAAAGATGGATTCACAAAAGCTCAATCAAAAGCAATGGAAAAAGAAGAAGCATTATCAATTTTCAAAAAATTACGAGAATCAGGAATGGATGAATATCCAAAAAAAGAAATTCAAATTTGGTCTGAATCAAGACCGACAATTCAAAATGAAGATCTAAAATAATTATTTTGATTTAATGACGATTTCAGTTCCCACATTACCACCTTTAATGGCTTTTTCAATAATTGCAGGACTTGCTTTTAAAATTCTTGTTTTGATTTTTGAGCGTTCAATTATTTTCAGGGCAACAATATCCATCAAATCATATCCTCCTGCAACAGAATCTTCATGAACTAAAATATTTTTTAGATTTTTTAAGTCAATCCGTTTGAATTTTTTTGCCTTTTTGAATTTATTTGGATCCATGTCATAAACCCCATCAACATCAGTGGCATTTAGAAATTGTTCAGCTTTAATTTTTTCTGCAATTAATGCGGCAGTTCCATTAGTACTTTGACCAGGATGTAAACCGCCTGTAATAACTATCAAACCATCATCCACAGCATGACGAACTTCTTGAAGAGTAGTTGGTGGATGTGAATATGCTTTATTTCCCAATGCATAAATCAATAATTTTGCATTTAGTCTAGAAATCTCAATTCCAAGTTCATCAAGAGTGGATTCATCAGCACCTGATGACCTTGCATGAGAAATGTAATGTCTTGCTATATTTCCACCACCAGCAACAATTACTGGTTGACAAATTTTACTGATTTTTACTAGAAATGTGGCATAATCTTTTAACACTTTGACATTATCCATTCCAAAAATTCTTCCTGATAATTTTATTACAATTCTTTTTTTCATTTTAGACCACCAATGATAGATTTTGCGGCAATTTCAACTTTTTTCCTATTCTTTTCATGAGTATAGATTCTAAGAATATTCATGAATCCTGAAATTGCTGAAACTACAGGTATTTCTGAAATAGGCATCTCTTTTGCAAAGGATTTCCCATTCTCATTTGAAATCAAAATTATAGATTTTGACTCATTTTTTGAAGGAGCAAGGGGAATTGATGGGGTAACAGAACTATCAACAAATATTTCATTTTCATCGACTTTGGATTTTTTGGAGATTGTTGTTCTTAATTCATCAGTTCGTGTTTTTTTCAGACCTGTTCTACTAGTCAATATTCTTTCAAATACACATTTTAGTAATTTTCTGTTTTGATAGTCTAAAGCAAATTGTCTTGCACGTTTTAGTTTAGAAGATTTGGATGATAAAAGAGACGATAAAACATATTCATCGGTTAAATTGATAAATTCATTCAGATTAAAAGTACTAAACCCAAATTCATCATCAGATAATCTTAATGCTTCAAGTAACATTACTTCTGCTGCTCTAACAGTTTTGTGAAAATATACTGCTTTGAACATTTGATATCTAGAATGCATCATTGATTCAAAAGAGTATAATGCAGAACGTTCCAATGCTAATTTTTTCATGTGCACATCAAGGGATTGTGTAATTCGTTTATGATCAATTTTGGCATGTTCTGCACCTGTAAAATAACCATCTCTGAGTAAATAATCCATCATATCTGCACTTAATGCACCTGAAACTATTTCATTCAGGTATTGAAACTTTGAATCTCCAAATGCAATTTTTGTAATGAGTTTTTTATTAAAACCACTTTTTGATAAGTTATCACCAATGTCAGATTTCAAAATAATTTCTTTACCAAAATCTTCATGTGATATTTTTTTTTCTTGAATTATTTCTTCAAAAAGATGAGAGAAGGGACCATGGCCTATATCATGTAAGAGACCAGATAATCGAAGAATTTCAATGTCATCAGATTTTACAATTCCTTTTTCTTTTAATGCCTGACCAGCTTGACTGGCAATATGCATTACTCCCAATGAATGTTCAAATCTTGTATGTTGAGCTGCCGGATATGTCAAATGAGCACCAGAAAGTTGTCTAATTCGTCTCAATCTTTGAAAAATAGGATTGTCAATAATTAGCAATTCATGTTCGTATACACGAATAAAATCATGAATTGGATCAATAATATCTAAATAATTTTTTTTCATATTCCTATTTTCTTTGAAAATGTCTTCATGATTTCTTCATGTACTTCTTGTTTACTATTTGATGCATCAATTATTTTCCAATGTTTTTTCTTTGCAATTCTTTGATATATTTTAGAAATTTTTCTTAGAAATTCTTCATTTTTTTCAAATTTGTCTCTATGTGTTTTTTGTCTGTGAAACGATTCTTTTTGTGTAACATCAAGTAAAATTACCAAGTCAGCTTTTGGAAGACCATCATCTAAACTCTCAAGCCATTTTTGTTTCATGCCGTTTGCTACTCCATAAACTAAATTAGAATGATAATATCGATTCATTATCAAAACAGAATTTTTTTCTTGTGCTTCTAAAATTTGATTTAATTTTTCCCATCTATTTGCTGCCAAAAGACAATGAATTGTTTGAGGAGGAAATTTTCGTTTTCCATCCAAGTATTTTCTGATTTCTTTTCCAATAGGAGTAGAATAATCAGGAAAATGGAATAATTTAGTTTTGATCTTTCTTTTTTTAAGAGCTTTCTCAAGTAATGTTGATTGAGTAAGTTTTCCAGCTTGATCTCCACCTTCAATAACAATTATCATAAGTCATCAAAACAGAGAAATTAATCGATTAAAAATCTATCATGTTTGGTTTCTGTTAATTATCAGATATCAATTTTTTCAGATAAAAATCATGCCTAAAAAATATTTTTGTTAATCTGAAAAGTAGTATTTGAAAATATTTATCCAATTTTAAAACAAAAATATTTTTGAAAATTGTAGTTAAGATCTATAAGATTTATAACTAAAAAATTTACATTAAACTCGAAATGGGACTTGTTAAAGAAGTAATTAAAGAAATTGGAAACAAATCAAGAGAATTTTATGAATTTGTTTTACCTCCAATTGACATGTTTCTCAATGAAAATAATCTCAAAATTGTGATTGACATTCCAGGATTTTCCAAAAAAGATATTGAATTGACTTTAAATGGCGACATCCTTTCAATTAAAGCACAAAAAGTAATTGAAGAAAAAGAATCTGAATCATTAATTACAAATCAAAGACCTAACATCATTGATAAAAAAATTAGACTTCCAATCGATGTAAACCAGGGGGAAGAAAAAATTGAATCTGCAAAATATGAAAATGGTATTTTAACATTAATTATTCCTATTATTAAAAAAGGAAAAAATATTTCAATTGAATAAAAATTAATGTTTCCTAAATAATCCAGAAACTGTCATTATCAATCCAGAACTTATCAATCCGACAAAACCAAGATATTCATTGGATTGAAATAAAAACGCAGAACCAATAAAAACTGCAGAAGCAAAAATACTTCCACTAAGTAATACCATTGGTTTTCTTTTTTTCATAAAAATTTGTGTTTCATCCATAAATTTTTTCATTTCAGGACCCATTCTTATTGCATAATCAATTGATTTTGTAAAACTATCAAATGAGATTTTTAATTCTTCAACATATGCCCTTGGAATCAAATTTTCTTCTTCAAGAATATTTTTCAAAACTTTGACAAACTTGAAATCAACATCATGTGTTTTGTATATTCCTTCAATAATTGATGCCATTCTCATATATAATGCCAAATTTTTTGGCAACATAAATGGGAATTTGCTCATTGTTTGATTTGCAAGTTCCATTAAACTTTGAACTTCCATTTCATCGGGTTTATTCCCATACATAGAACGAATTGAAAGTTCAATTCCTTTTTCAATAACCATACGATTGTATCCAGGAGTTAACATACCAAGTTCATTCATTGCATTAACAACTCTGGAAGGATTTTTTTCAACTAGTGCAAGATAAAGACGGATTAGTTTGAATCGTATTTCATTATTTATTCGTCCAACCATTCCATAGTCATACAAAATAAGTTTCCCATCATCAGTTACTGAAATGTTTCCAGGATGAGGATCTGCATGAAAAATGGAATGCTTCAGAAGCATTGTAAAAAAGACCTTATGAACATCAATTACTAATTTCTCTCGGTCAATTCCTTTCTTTTCAAGGGCATCTACATTTGTTACTTTTATTCCAGGAAGATATTCCATCGTTAGAACATTTTTTGATGAATATTCATCAAAAACTGAAGGCACAATTACATTATCTTGATTTTTCATATTATTCTTAATTTTTTTAAGGTTTTTAGATTCAATCGTATAATCCATCTCTTCATGAATAGTTTCAATAAATTGAGAAAGCATTGCTTTTGCAGAATAGCGTAAATTAGGATCAACAAATCTTAATGCCAAAGGGAGAATTTTTTTTAAGACTTTAAGATCTTTTGCTACAACTTTTTCTATTCCAGGTCTTTTTACTTTGATAACAATTTGTTGCCCAGAAATTGTTCCTCGATAAACTTGACCAAGTGATGCACCTGAAATTGAATTAGTGTCAATCTCGTCAAATTTTTCATTAATTGGTCCAAGATCTTTTTCAATTATTGGTTTTACTTTGTCAAAAGATGAAGAAGGTACACGATCTTGAAGTTTGGCAAGTTCTTCCAAATAAGGCTGTGGTAAAATATCAGCTCTAGAAGAAAGCCATTGTCCCAATTTTATGTAAACTGGACCTAACGAAATGAATGTGTTTAGAACTTTCTGAGCATTTTTTCTGAATTGCTCTAAATTAACTTCATTTTCTTTTTGATTAATCCATTTTTTTCTATCTCCACGTAAAGCAAAGATTGAAGGTAAAAGTTTGAGAAGCACATGAATTGTTCTAACAGTAGACATTACATTTACTCCAACGAATTTCTTATTTTTTTAGTTGCCGTATATCCCATGTACCCTGAAATAATTGATGTAAACAAACTAGAAACAAAAATTGTTTTCTTTGATTTTTTCTTTAGAAATTTTTTTGTGATTTCTGAACCACCAAATATAGCACATGCCAAACCAATTAAAATTTCAGGTGCATCATGAACTAAATGTCCAATCGGATCTTTTCTAGGATCTATTCTATCAGTATGAACTAAAAATTTTTCATTATATTCTCTAATGTGTAAATTACCATAACGGTATTGTTTTTGTGCTCCATTCTTTTGACCAAGAAATGTTTCCTCTGCTCCTTCTAACATGAATTCTCTTAATTCTTTTGGTACTTCAATCTCATCTCCAGGCATATACGCAAGATCCACTAATTGCTTATAATCTTACAGGAACTTCATAGACATAACTTAACAAATTAGATCTATCAAATTAAAAAGAAAATCATCAAAATAGTTTAAAATTATAAAATTATTATTCTTTAATTCTATCTTTTGTAAACATTACAAAACTAATCGCAAAAGATACCAACATTATGATACCAGGAATATATGCATAATTAAATCCCACACTAGGATGATCTGTCTGATGATAGTAATTAATCAACAATGTAATTGCTAAAAAAATAACTCCAATGATTGTTAATTTTTGATGAATTTCCAACAAATATGATTTTTTTAATAACTATATGAATTTAGAAATAATTTAATGGGTTTTGAATGTCGATTAAGGATTAGATTTCATTTGGGATAATTTTTGGATTATCTGCTCAAGTTCTGCTTTATTTTCAGTAATTACGCTATTCATTAGTTCAATCTCTTCGTTAACTTGTTCTAGATGAACATTATCAGAGTTTTTAATTTGATTTTCAAGATCTTTTAAGATTTCTTTATTATATAGAATAATTTTTTCTAATTTATTTTTGTATTTCTCTAAATTCTCATATTGATTAGAAATTATTGGGATTTCAATTAATTCTTGAGTTGTAATAAATCCTAACGAAATTACAATTCCGCCTACAATCAAAACTCCAAAAAGAACAACAATACTTAATCTCAATATTTTCTCTTTCTTCGTTTTAGATTAAAAATTTAATTGCTAGCCTTAATTGAAGTCTTTTTACGCCTACGTATTATGTAAAATGCCATACCAATTAGAATAATGATAGGAATAATGATGATTGTAGAATCGAAACTTCCTTCGTTGTTATTTGATAATTTATCAACAAAGATTGTCGTATCATGAGTTAAAAATATCTCATCTCTGATACTGTCTTTGTATCTTACAGTAATGGTTATTTCATGTTCTCCGTATTTTGGTTCACCATCAAAATCAATAGCTAAATTGAATGGGACTGGTGCATCAGTTTCAATTTCATCAATGAATTGAGTGTTTGACTTAATATTAGAAACTCCACGTGATTCAACACTTACAAAACCAAACAATCCATCTTCATTTCCTTCATTAATTATTTCTCCAACAATCATCTGTGTATCAGATAACTCAATTACGTCTACATTAAAGATACTCAGATCAATTAATCCTTTAATGTAAAAATCAACAGTTTTAGAAATTGTATGCTGATCACCATGTGCATTATAATATGAAATAGATAAAGGAATTCTTAATGTATCACCTTTAAGGGTATCAGGAACATAAATTGTTGCAGTAAATTGCTTAGATGATTTTGGATTGATATTTCCAATATCCCAATTTGATTCTAAAAGTAGGACATTTTCTAAATTGGTAGTAGGTGTTGAAGTTGATGCAGTTTCAGTTGTTTTTGTAGCACTAATATCTACATTAGAAATTGGTGCTGTTCCATTATTTGAAATTTCAATTATTGCATTATTGGATTTTAAGGATGTCAAAAATGGTTGTAATGCTTTTGCATTTATCACACTATCACCTGTTACTTTAAAATCAAAGGTTTCAATTGCAGTTCTGACCCCAGATTCTCTTAATCTAGAATAATCAACTTTGATTGTTCCAGGATATTGTTGAATTTTTGCACTATCATCTATATTTACATAAAATGTTAAATGGAAAATTTCACCAGCTGATGAATTTGAATCACTATCAGCATAGATCATTGAATTTGGACCATCAGATGCAGAAAAATCAAATGGTAATGATAATTCTCCTCTAATTCCAGTGATATCTTGTGTTCCCACATTTGCTAATACTACTGTAAATGGAACATTACTATCTCCAGTCTCAACTTCAATTTTATTATCTAATGTACCAAAATATGCATCTAAAAATTTTACATCACCAAAATCTCTTTTAAGTGGAGCAGGATCATCCCATTGATTTTCAGCAAATGAATCATGGAAAAAAATAGGTAACAATCCAATTACAAAAAATGCAATTAATAATTTTAGATTCATACAATTACCTCCATTTCTGCATGATAATCACCTTCAAAGGATTTTCCATCTTTTATTGTAATGACTTTATCCACATTGCCAAAATGTTCTCTATCATGTGTTACAATGATAAATGTTTGATTGAGTTTTTTTGCCATTGATTTCATTAATTGCACAATTGTTTCAGAAGTTACAGAATCAAGGTTTCCAGTAGGTTCATCTGCTAAAACAATTGAAGGTTTATTGATCAATCCTCTTGCAATTGCTGCTCTTTGAGCTTGACCTCCTGAAATTTTGTTTGCTCGTTTATGGATTTGATCTTCAAGTCCAACGGCCTTTAACAAATCTCTAGCATCTTTTTCTATATCTACTTCAGACCCTCCAATTTGTCTAGGTAACAAAATATTTTCCAATACTGTAAGATCACTAAGCAGATTTGAAAATTGGAAGATAAATCCTAATTTTCGATTTCTAAATGAAGAAACTTCATCATCACCAAGTGAGGTAGTATTTTTCCCATCAATGAAAATTTTACCATCAGTAGGGCGATCTAATAATCCAATCATGTTAAGTAATGTAGATTTTCCAGAACCTGAACTTCCTACAATTAGAACAACTTCTCCTTGTTCAATTGAAAAGGTTACATTATCAAGTGCCTTTACTTTATTGATTCCTTCACCATAAATCTTGGTTAAATTATTAATTTCAAGTACTTTAGACAGTTCTCATAGCCTCCACAGGTAATAGTTTAGTCGCTCTATACGATGGATACAATGATGCAATTATTGCTAAAACAAACGAGGTTAAAGCAGTTTGAACAATTTTTTCCCAATTGTATGTTACTTCAAGTGGGAGGCTGTTATTGAAGGACATTTTGGTTTCTTTTGCATATACAGTATATCCCAAACCTGCTGCAGTTCCTACTCCAGCTCCAATTGCTCCAATTATCATTCCTTGAAAAATAAAAATTATTAGAATATCTTTTCGTTTAGCTCCAATTGCTCTCATTACACCAATTTCTCTAGTTTTTCCATTTACTAACATCATTTGAATAGTAACAATTGCAAATGCAGAAGACATCATTCCAAAATATCCTATCATGTTGATCATTGCAATACCAGATCTAAACCCAGCTAGTTGTTCTTCAGCAGATTCTTCTATTGTTTCTGCAAGAAAACCATCATTTGGAAATGAACGTAAGAAAAATTCTTTGACTTCTAGTGCTTTAGATGGATCATTCAGTTTTACCATTATTGAACGTGTTTGATCTTCTCTATTTGTCATATCACGTAATGTATCAATATGAATAACTGCACTATAATCAAATCCTTGACCACCAGGAGATTTTGCAATTCCAGATACAATGAATCTTTTAGTTTGTTCTTCACCCCACCTGTCAACAATCATAACTTTGACATTATCTCCAACTGCTGCTCCTCCAAGATCTTCTGAAACAGAATTTCCTAATACAATTGAATTTCTTGAAAAAACGTAAGTTCCTTCTGCTACAGTTTCATGTACAGTTGAAGCTCTTATGTCATTAAACGGATCAACACCAACTACAGGAATTCCAGTTTTTTCAATTTGTTGACCATTTTTTGTTATTTTCATTTCTCCCGTTGATGCAAGCCGCGGCGCCGCCGCTTCAACATATGAAATTCTTTCAAACCAACTTACAAGTGATGAATCAGATTTATCGATATAGTCATCTTCATTTGTTACGAGAACATCACCATTTCGGTATTCACTGATATCTCTTACAATTGCATCAAACAATCCTTGAAAAATTACAAAATTTACATGAATTACTAAAATTCCAATTGTTACAGCTAAAACTGCACCTACCAAACTTCCTTTCTTGTTGAATAGCATTCTTTTAGCTAATCGTAACCTGTAATCCACATAATATAATAAAATGTATTATATTTAATGTATTTGATATATAAGATACTATTATAGACAATTTTATATCTAATTAGATATTTTTTTATCTTATCGAGGTAGTTAAGGTGACATAATGGACAAATTAGATATGAACATACTCAGTAAATTACTGAATAATTGTAGAGAATCAAATAGGCAAATAGGAATGGAATTGGGAATTTCAGGGGGTGCAGTTAAAGTAAGAATTCAAAAGATGATTGAAAAAAAGATGATTGAAAAATTTTTCATCACTGTTGAGCCACCAATTTTAGGAAATGGTGTATTGTATTTTGTCGTATCAGGTGAAGATATCGATGAAATTTTAGAGCAAGTTAGTATGATAGGAGATCCAAATTTTGTTGCACCATGTGTTGGTGGAATAACTGTTTGTAGTATCGTAATAAAAGATAGTCCTGAAAAAAAGATTGAACTTGCAAATAAACTAATGAAAAATGTTAGAATATTATCTATTTTTGAAGCAGAAAATCCAGGATTTAATTCAAATTTAACAAAAACAGATTTAGAGATTTTAGAAGAAATGATTAAAGACCCAAGACAAAAAATTGAAAAAATTTCAAAAAAGATGAACATGTCAAGTAAGACAATCACAAGATGTATTGAAAAATTACAAAAAAATGATGGAATTAAATTTACACTGATTTATGATCCTAAAAAAATTGATGAGTTTATTCCATATGCAGTACTTACATGGATTGAGGGTAATTTGAAAGAGACATTAGAAAATATGAATAATGTGTTTTCTAAATCATATTTACAAATTCCATTTATTGCAAAAAATCAAATTGTTTTGTTTATGTACAGTGAAAATATTTTCAAAATGGATGAATTTACACAAAAAGTGAGATCAATTAAAAATGTGAGATCAGCTGATTTGTTTATTCCTAAAAAAATTTCATTTTATATTAATTGGTTAGAAAAAGCAATTTTAGATTCTAAAAAATCATCTAAACTACATCTTGCATATCAAACAAATTAAATAATAATAATTTTTGAGATTGTATGTGAAGAAGAAGAAAATCTATGAAGGAAAAATTTTAGGTCTTAGTGTTTATGAAGGGAAGATAGAGGGAAGAAAAGTAAAGCGAGAAATGATAGAGCATCGTGGCGCTGCAGCAATGCTTGCTTTTGATGAAGAAGGAAAAGTAATTCTTGTTAAACAACATAGATTTCCTCATGGTTATGTTTTGGAAATTCCTGCAGGAACATTAGAAAAAAAGGAAAAACCGATTAAATGTGCATTTAGAGAACTTGAAGAAGAAACTGGATACGGAGCAAAAAAAATGACTCCATTAATTACGTATTATCCGTCAATTGGGTATAACGCAGAGATAATTCATTGTTTTGTAGCCTCAGGACTAAAAAAAATTGCAGGTTTGAAACTTGATGAAGATGAAATTTTATCAGTTGTAAAAATGGATATGCAGAAATTATTAAAGATGATCAAGTCTGGAAAAATACAAGATTCAAAAACAATTTGTGCGGTTTTAACATATGCATCTAAAAAGAAACTATACTAATTATTTATTGTAGATAGGCTTTACAAGATCTGCAACATCTGCCCAAGATTGAGCAATTCTTTCAAACATATACACCATATCAAGAAAAGTTATGGGGATTTCTTTTTTATTTCCTAAAGTTGTTTTAAGAAAATTAAGATTTTCTTCATATTGTTTATGTAAAGAAATTGCTTCAATTGCTAATAATCTATCAGGTTTTGTAAATGCATTAATTGATTTTTCTGCAATTTTGTTAAAATCTTTAACTACATTAAAGATTTTTTTAGATAAAGTTTTTGACAAAGATGAATTATTAATAAAATTTGAAAGTTCAACTATGGAATCACCTGCATTTTCAAGAAGATTAGCTGCAACTCTATAATCAAGAACGTCAATATTTTCTAAATTAAATACATTAGCTAGTTTTCTATCAACAAGAGTACTACGAATTAGACGAACAAGTAAAAAATATTGTCTGTTCACCTCAACATCCCTATTTGACAAAGTTTGCAAAGTGGATTTATCATCTAAAATTAATCCATTTGATGTATCACTATACATTCCAAGTGCAATAGAACTCATTCTTTTGAGAATTTTTTCGGGATTAAGGGTTGCAGTATCTAAAAGGAATTGCATGTTGATGCGAGATGCATCTTCTTCAATTATTTCCATTCCAACTAATCTCCTCATAGAATTACGAATTTTCTCTCTGTCTTCTCCAGGAATTGTTGATTTAGAATTAATTTGGATTATATCAAATCCTAAAAGATATGCCCCAGTAATGTCAGCTACGATGTTTTCCTCTTTTGGAAGAGGGTAAGAAATTTCAAGTTCTTTTGTTGGTCTAATTTCTTTATTTGCTGAAATCGAGATTGTGTCCTGACCAGTTTCAATTTCAACTTGACTACTTTTGTCTAGATTATTTGCATCAACCCATTCTTTTGGCAATGATACAAGAAGACTACTTCCAATTCTTTGTAGGCGTCGAACAAATTTAGTCAATTTATACTAATTTAATTAATTTAATCCATATTCTTATATTTTGTGTTTAGTTTAAACTCAAATTAATGGAAGCAACAGCATTCTGTCCAGCACACATTACAGGATTTTTTAAGGCTCATTTAGATGATAATCAAAATAATTTAGAAAACTTAGGTTCGATGGGGGCAGGTTTTTCAATAAAACAAGGGGTAACTACCAAAGTCAAAGTCAGTGAAAAAAATGGTCAAGAAACTAATTTTAAAATTATAACAAAAGGGTATCAACCAGATAAAACAAATATTTCAGAATACGTATTAAATGAATTTTTAAAATTTGGTGAATTTTCAACTAAGTTTTTTGACATACAACATGAAATATCAATTCCAGTTGGATATGGATTAGGTTCTAGTAGTGCAGTTGCATTATCGTTATCATTTGCATTAGATCAAGCACTTGATACAAAATTAGATAAAACAATGATTGGACAAATTGCACATAATGCAGAAGTAAATTGTAAAACAGGATTAGGGGATGTCCTAGCATCATTTCATGGAGGTTTTGAAATTCGTGTTAAACCAGGTGCTCCTGGAATTGGAAGTGTAGAAAAGATCACAATAGATAAAATATCAATTATTATGATTTGTTTTTCTCCTATCTCTACAAATAAATTCATCAAAGAACGTTTACCTCAGATTAATGGTCTTGGTGGAAAAATGGTAAACAGATTATTAGAATCAAGAAATATAGAACATTTTCAAGACATGTCTTTAGAATTTGCAAAATATGTAGATGTAATGACACCAAGAATGCAAAAATTAGTAGAAGAGTTATCAAAAAATAATGTCAAATGTGGAATTGCACTTTTTGGAGAAACAGTTTTTTCAATGATTTCAAAAAAAGATGAAGATAGAGTAATAGAAATTTTACAAAAATATCCAGATGGCATAATTATAAAATCAGAATTAGACAATAATGGTGCAAGAGTTCTCAATAATTAACTGAAATTATATGCATTTAATTCCTAAATCACATCCAAGAGCAAAATCTCTATTAATTCGTGAAAGATTAGTGAACGGGTTTGAAAATGGATTAGTTGCTAAAGAAGGATTATTAGCACAAGGAAGAGGGGAAGCATTTGATTATTTACTTGGGGAAAAAACAAGTAAGACAGCAAAACAAGCAATCAAAGCTGCTGCCGCACAATTACTTTTGGCAGAAATGCCAGTAATTTCAGTTAATGGGAATATTGCAGCATTATGTCCTAAACAAATCATAAGATTATCAAAGCAAATCAAAGCAAAACTTGAAGTAAATTTGTTTTATGCAAACGAAAAAAGGAAAAATGCAATTGTTAAAACTCTCAAAAATAACGGTGCAAAGGAAATTTTAGGCACAAATCATAAAACATCAACAAAATTACCAGGAATTGATTCTGCTAGAAGAATAGTGGATAAAAATGGAATTTTTGCAGCTGATGTCGTCATTGTGCCACTTGAAGATGGAGATAGAACAATATCTCTTAGAAAAGCAGGGAAGATAGTGATTACATTTGATCTTAACCCACTTTCAAGAACATCACATACTGCAAACATTACAATTGTAGATAATGTAACACGTGCAATTGATTTGTTAATTGATGAATCCAAGAAATTATCTAAGAAAAAACCAAAATCTCTCCAAAAAATTGTTGATGGGTTTGATAACAAAAATAATCTTACAGAGAATGTAATTCAAATAAAAAATAATCTTACAAGGAGAGCAAGAATTGCATAAATCAGTACAAGATATTATTAAAATGAAAAAAGAACAAAAGAAAATCTCAGTAATTACAAGCTATGATTACACATTAGCCTCACTATGTGACAAAGCAGGAATTGATGTATTGTTAGTTGGAGACAGTGCAGGAATGGTAATGCTTGGATATGAAAATACAATTCCTGTAACAATGGAACAAATGTGTATGTTTACTGAAGCAGTGAGTAGAGCAAGAAATAATTCATTGCTTGTTGCAGATTTACCGTTTATGTCATATCAAGCAAGTATAGAAGATGCGATAAATAATTCAGGTAAATTAATCAAAGCAGGAGCTGATGCTGTAAAACTTGAAGGGGGTTCAATAATGGCAGAAACAATTAGTGCAATTGTGGATGTAGGAATTCCTGTAATGGGACATATTGGATTACAACCACAGACAACAATGCTTTCACAAGGATACAAAGTTCAAGGAAAAACAAAAGATTCTGCAATGAAATTAATTAATGATGCAAAAGAACTTGAAGAAGCTGGCGTATTTAGCATCGCATTAGAAATGGTTAGTCATGAAGTAGCAGAAATTATCTCTGAAACAGTTAGTGTTCCAACAATTGGAATTGGTTCAGGAGTGAATTGTGATGGACAAGTACTGGTTGTTCAGGATTTACTTGGAATGTATGAAAAAATAAAACCAAAATTTGCAAAAAGATACATGAATTTATCTAATGATATTGTTAATTCTCTTGAGAATTTCAAGAAAGACGTAGAGACAGGCACGTTTCCTGCGGAAGAAAATTGGTTTTCAATGAATGATGATGAATTAAAGAAATTACGTGAGCAAATTGGTAGTTAAAAAGAAAGTAAAGAAAAAAAATCATCCGTCATTAGATATTGTTAATTCACATGGTGTAGAATTATCTGGAAAACGAATTGTACTTTGTGTTGCAGGAAGTGTTGCAGCATACAAAGCAATTGAACTTGCCAGATTACTAATGAGATATGGGGCAGATGTAAGATGTGTTACAAGTAATGCAGTAACAAAATTAATTCAACCAGATTATTTCAAATGGGCTACTGGAAATGATGTAATTACAAAACTTACAGGTGAATTGGAACATATTAGATTAGCAGATTATAATCAATCAGATTTAGTAATAGTATATCCGGGAACTGCAAATACTCTTGGAAAATTAGCAAATGGAATTGATGATACACCAATTTCTACAGTTCTTACTGTAGGATTTGGTTCAAAAATTCCAATTTTGATGTGTCTTGCTATGCACGAATCAATGTATGATAATTCTGCGGTAAAAAAGAATATGAAATTTCTTAAAAATAAAATTGAATTTCTTAATCCACAATTAATTGAAGGAAAAGCCAAAGCTCCAGAACCTGAATATGTTTTAGATTATGTTTTAAAGAAATTTGGTTCATCATCAATATTAAAAAATAAAAAAGTGTTAATGACTGCAGGACCAACAATAGAATTCATTGATACAGTTAGAGGGATAACAAATTTTAGTTCTGGAAAAACAGGCATACTTTTAGCATCTGAATTAATCTCTGCAGGTGCAAAAGTAACTTTAGTTTATGGACCAGGAAAACAAACTCCAACAAAAGGAATCAAAGTAATCAATGTTACAACAAGTAAAGAAATGTTTGATGCAACAAAAAATGAGCTAAAGAAAAAATATGATATAGTTATAATGGCAGCTGCAGTATCAGATTATACTCCTGAAAAAGTATCAAAATCTAAAATCAAAAGTGATAAAAAATCACTTGTAATTAGGCTCAAAAAAGCACCAAAAATTATAGATCAAATAAGAAAATATCAAAAAAATGCCTTGTTGATAGGGTTCAAAGCAGAAACAAATCTGACAAAAAATGCAATTGTTAAATCAGCTCAAAAAAAGATGAAGGAGTCAGGTGCAGATATTATTGTTGCAAATGATATTGGAAAAAAATATCAAAAAAATACAGATTATAATCAAGTGATTATTGTAGATGATAAAAAAATAACGTCTTCAGGTTGGAAGAAAAAAGAGAAGGTAGTGAAGTTTATCAAAAAAGAAATTGAAAAAAAAATAGAATGAAGAATTCCGAACTTCGAAAATTGATATCGCAATACAAAGAAATGGTTAACAAACAAAAAAGGAAATATGTTAACAGTATCAAATTATTTAAAAGTCTAAAAGAAATAGAACAAAGATATTTTCATGAAACGGGAAGAACATTAAAATCAGATTTAGAAAAAATTGAAGAAAAATGAAAAAGAAATTATTTGAATATAAAAAACGAAATATGGTAATTTGGAATGAGGTAGCGCCAAGATATCATAAAAGATGGGCAACTGCAAAACATGGTCCATTTCAGAGCACAAAAAAATTAGTAGAATTAGTTAATGTTGGAAAAGGGAATCAAGTTCTTGATATGGCATGTGGTACAGGGGTTGTTACTAAAATTCTAAATCAAAAAGTTGGTAAATTTGGTTATGTGGTAGGTGCTGATACATCAGTAACTGCAATAAAGATTGCAAAAAAATGGAATAATAGAACATCAAATATTTTATTTGTAAATGCTGATGCTGAAAATTTTTCATTCAAAGAAAAATTTGACATTATAACATGTCAATTTGCATTGTTTTTCTTTCCAAATTCAATAAAAGCTCTTAAAAATATGAAAACCAATCTCAAAGAATCAGGCAAATTAGGAATATCGGTTCACGGACATCCAAAAAAAGTCCCATATTTTGATAGTATTTTTGATGCAGTAACTCAATTTATTCCAGATTATGTTCCACCTGGAACACCAGATTTTGATAGATTTAGTACAAAAAAATTACTGAAAGAAGAAGTGAAAAAAGTTGGTTTTTCAAAAATAACAATTAACGATTTTAATTTTCCATATAGTCCAGGTAATTTTGAACAGTATTGGGAAAATTATCTAAAATATGTTGCAAGACCAATCAAAGAAAAAATGAGTTTGCTTGAAAAATCACAAAAAAAAGAGCTTAAAGAAATGGTAAGAGCAAATACAAAACCATTCACAAAGAAAAGTGGAATTATACAATTTCCTTGGGAAGTTTTGATTTTAACTGCACAAAACACTTGAGAATTATTGTAATTAGAAATAGATTCTAAATCCCAATACGCTTAAGTTCATAATCTATACAAAAAGTTCATGGTAATTGTGAGATATGGTTGAAGCTTCACTTTCAAAATTAGATGATAAGGGTGTTTTCACAATTATGAAAGTTGAAAATGTTGAAAGAAAAATTGGAAAAGAAACTATTACTGAAGTAAATATTGAAACTGAAGAAGAATTTGACGGGGTAAAGAACTTCTATACTTCAAGAAAGATGATCGTTGCAAAATTTTATGATAATGGAAAAGCTACTCAGTTAGCTCAGGATATTCAAAGAGGGAAAAAATATAGAGTAAAAATTATCACACAAAAATTCGGTAATGGAAAAGAAGATTATGATATTGCAAAGTCCTGATTTTGTTTCCATATCTAAAAAAACTCATTTTTTCGTGATTATGTGACAAATTTAGAAAATAGTCTTTTTCAAAATGCAGTCAAATTTCTTGAAATTTATGCATGAAAAATTGTAAGGTTAAGAGTTTAGTTAATAACAACTACAAAATACTAAAAATTCAAGAGAATTCTAATGGTTAAAGATAAAAAAAGAGAGGAAGAAAAACCAAAAAAATCAGCTTTTAAAGCATTCCTTAAAAAAAGAGCACCAATTTATCTTGCAGTTATTGCAATGGTTGGAATTTATGTAATTATGCCATTACAAGAGAAAAATTTTGAAAAAAGTTTACCTGAACTTTCTATTAAAGAAGGAGAGGTTGTAGAAATTTTGATGGCATATGATGGGAAGAATGGTGGATATACTGTAAAGGATGCAATTAAAGACAAAATAAGCGAAGAATATCCAGATGAAAAAATATTTGATAACAAAAAAACATCAGTTGAACTAACTGTTTCAAATATTAATTCAGAAGAACATCAAATTATTTTTAATTTTAAATCACACAAGGGAGAAATGAATTATGATTGGAATATAAATACTAATTCAGGTGAAATTTCATCAAACAATTCTGAATCAAAATATTTAATCAATAAAGTTGATTTCTACGATTAAATTCAAATTGTAACTAAATCTTTAGTAAATTTGTGCATTACAATTGGTCTATCTCTAACAATTAATGAATCTTCTATTCTTATTCCAAATTTATTTTCAATATAGATTCCAGGCTCTACAGTAATTGCCATATTTTCTCTTAATTTTGTATCACTTCTGTATGAAATAGTTGGAAGTTCATGAACTTCTAAACCAATTCCGTGGCCAGTGGAGTGAATAAAATATTGACCAAATTTTTTATCTTCAATGTATTTTCTGCATGCAAAATCTACATCCTTACAATCAACATTAGGTTTCACAGCATTTAGACCAAGTTTTTGTGATTCTTTTACAATTTCATATGCATTATTTGCTTGAGATGAAATTTTTCCAAGTGCAAATGTTCTAGTTGCATCTGAAACATATCCTTTGTATCTCAATGTAAGATCAGTTACCACAAGATCACCTTTTTTGAATTTTCTTTGAGATACTTGAGCATGAGGTAAAGCACCATTTGGGCCTCCTGCAATGATTAAGGGATTAAGTGTGGATTTGTATCCAGTATCAAACATTTCTTGTTCTAATGCATATTTCATCAAAATTGTTTGTAATTCAGATTCTTTTTGTCCAACTTTCATTTTTTTTGTGCAAATATCAAACATTTCATCTATAATTTTTGAAGCTTTTTTGAGTATTTTGACTTCTTTTTCATCTTTGATTATTCTAGAATTGTAAAATGGTTCTGTTGATGATTTGATTTTTGGAATAGATTTTTTCAATGACATCATTACGGAATAATTTTGGCAATCAGTACAAACTCGATTTTTCTTAATTTTTTCTATTAATGATGAAATTAGGCCAGTTCCACGTTCTGCTGTTATTACATCACAGGCTTCAGATTCATCTCGTGCCCTTCCTACTTCAAGTTCAGGAGCAATAATAGTGGTTTTGCCATTTTTTTCAAGCAATCCAATTGCTTCACCCCAAAAACCAGTCATGTAAAACAAATTTTCAGGCTCAAACGTGACTAATGTATCACAATCTATCTTTTGAGCAAATTTTAGAAGATTTTTTCTGCGTTGCCTCATATCCAAAAATCTCTGTTTCTTAATTTATGTATGATGTAAAGTTTGTATATGGAAATTTTGTCCAAATTATCGTGACAGAAGAAAAAGAAAAGAAGAAAGTTGTTGCATTGCTATCAGGGGGATTAGATAGTCAACTTGCAGTACGAATGATGCAAGAACAAGGTTTTGATGTTTCAGCAGTTGCAATTAAAACTCCTTTCTGTGATTTTGATTGTGGTAGAGGGTGCGGATTTGAAATTAGAGAAAGATCAGATGATCTTAATGTTAATTTGAAAACAGTTTATCTCGGTGATGAATATATCAAGATGTTAAAAAATCCAAAACATGGAATTGGTGCAGGTTTCAATCCATGTGTAGATTGTAGAACAATGATGTTTGATGCAGCAAAAAAACACATGGAAGAAATTGGTGCAGAATTTATTATTTCAGGTGAAGTGTTAGGTCAACGTCCAATGAGTCAACATGGACCTGCATTAAATACTATTGAAAAGGATTCAGATCTAGTTGGAAAAATTGTAAGGCCATTATCAGCTGGACTATTACCAGAAACAATTCCAGAAAAAGAAGGATTGATCAAAAGAGAAAATCTTGGAATGATCAGAGGTAGAACAAGAAGAAATCAATTAGAGATGGCAAAAAAATATGGAATTGAGAATCCTCCTAATGCTGGCGGAGGTTGTTTGTTAACAGAGCCACAATTTGGAATCAAAGCAAAAGATTTGTTTGATCATGTTGAAACTCCAACAATTAATGATATCGATTTATTAAAAATTGGGAGACATTTCAGATTAGATGAAGAAACAAAATTTGTAGTTGGAAGAAATAAAGATGAAAATGAAATGATCAAAGCAATTGCATTACCAGGAGATATTTTACTTGAGGCTAAAGAGGTAGTTGGACCAATTTCAATTTTACGTGGAAAGAATGCAAAAGATCACGTAAAATTTGCATCAACTGTGACACTCAGATATTCTGATGCACCAAAAGATCAGCAAGGAATTATCACAGTTAAAAAAGATAATTCTTCTGAAGAAATTTTTACTCATAGAGCGGAAGAAAAATCCTACATTAAATTTAGAATGTAGGCGTGAAATTTTTAAAAAATTATCATAAACTAAAGAAGAGTTTTTGAATGAGTGGATCGCATTTTCAATAAGGATGCAAAAACAAGAAAATACCACATATTTGAAAGCCATTACGATTAGAGATATCAGTGATGTTCATTCAATTAAAGAAGATATCAAAAAAGATATGATTTTGATTTTAAGAGTTACACCATTAGCACAAAAAGATGTGGAACAACTTCGTAAAGTGGTTGAAGAATTGTATTCTATTGCAAAAAATGCTGGTGCAGATATTGCAAGATTAGGAGAAGAGAGAATTATTGTTGCTCCATCTGGAATAAAAATCTGGAAGCCAGAATACGATTTAAAATAATTTTATTGCTTCTTGAACCTGAGGAAAATGTGCAGGAACTTTATACATTCTTCCAATATTCATTGCAAGATTTTTTGATTTTGAACGTTCACCATGATTAACTAACACACGACGAAGTTTTGGACGTAATCTTTGTACAAATGACATTAATTGATTATAATCACTGTGGCCACTGAATCCATCTAGTTTTTCAACACCACAGTTAATGGTTACAATTTCTACTTTTCCTTCTTTACCTAACATGGTTGCTTGTTTTGAACCATCTAAAACTCGTCTCCCTAAAGTTCCATTAACTTGATAAGATACAAACAAAACTTTATTCTTTTTATCAGGTGCAATATTTTTGAAATATTCTAAAACAGGTCCACCTTCTAACATTCCAGATGTTGCTAAAATAATACATGGTGAATCATCTCTCATTGGTTCCTCTCTAGCATCTGCATGTTCAATATTTGTGAAGTATTCGGAATCAAATGGATTGTCATCAGTTTCTAGGATCTTTTGTTTAAGTTCTCTTGCAAGATACTCAGGATATGATTCATGTATTGCAGATGCTTCAGAAATCATTCCTTCTGTAAAGACTGGAGCCTCAACCATTTCTCCAGATTTCATATAATGATCAATTACCATCATGATTTCTTGTGCACGACCAACTGCTGGAATAGGTATCAATACTTTACCTCCATCTGCTAAAGTGTTGTTAACTGCATTAATGAAAGAAGATTCTACTTCTTGTCTAGTTGGTTGGATATCTTCTTTTAGTCCGTAAGTACTTTCGATCAATAATGTTTCTACCCTAGGGAAGTTCCATGATGCTGCCTCAAACAAAATGCTTTTTCCAAATTTAATGTCACCAGAATAAACAAAATTATGATCACCATTTCCAATATGAAAATGACATAACGCAGAACCTAAAATATGACCAGCATTTGCAAGAACTAATTTTATGTCTGGTGAGATATCAGTCACAGTTCCATAAGGTAAAGTGATTGTCTGTTTCATAATTTGTTTAACATCTCTTTCTGAGTAAATCGGGGTTCTTCCCTGTGCAGCAGCTACTTTGATTGCATCTAATTGAATCAAATTCATCATTGGTAACGTAGGTTCAGTACAATAGATTGGTCCCTTGTATCCATATTTACATAAAGTTGGTAAAAATCCTGTATGATCTAAATGAGCATGACCAATTACTACTGCATCAAGATCATCTAATGTAATATCTAAAGAATCTAATCTGGGAAATGCATCCATTGGTGAACGAGCTCCAGGATTTATTCCACAATCAATCAAAATTTTACTTTCTGGAGTGGATAATAACATAGAAGATCTTCCAACTTGTCCAAATCCTCCAAGAGTATAAAGAGAAACTTCAGTTCTTTGGGATAATCTAGGTCTAAAAATTTCATCTCCAACTTGTTTGAATTGTTTACTTCTTTCAGAAGATGCTTGTTTTAGAGTCGCATTAATTGTTTGAATTGTACGAGATGGAATAGTTGTAGCTTTTCTAACACGTAAACGCCAGCCTATTTTTTCAGTAACTTCAGCATGATTGAATTCCTTTGCATTTCTTTGTAACAACCAAGGTCTTTTTGCTTCAACTGAAACTTCACCAGTTGTTGTATCAAAAATTGTTCCTTGTAGATTTGCTTCTTTTGGAACACATTCTGAAAGAATTTTTCTAGCTTCATCTTCAGGCTTTCTAATGGATTCATCAGTTCTAATGACAATTCTTTTTTTAATTACATTTACAAGATTTGAAATTGTATCATTGTGTTCTAATAGATATCGTGGAGAATTTGTATAGAGAGCAATTCGTGGTCCTTCATATTCTATTTTTGTTACACTTGCTTCTTTTGGTATACTTTGCAGTATGGTTGCCATTATATTCTGGCTACTAGGAGGTAATTCTTTTTGTTGTTGTTTTCTTTGCATTAAATCACTAAAGTTCGATGACAGCTTTCTTTTGTTCATCAGTCAAAAGACGGAATCCATCTTTGTCCATAATTGCGACGTTAATTCCATCGCCGGTACCAATGTTTCTAACAATTGCTGCTTTTACAGCTCTAAGAGCTATTTTTTTTGCTTCTTCCACAGTAAGATCATTTCTATATTCTTCTTCAAGTAAACCATAAGCTACAGGGGAACCACTACCAGTTGTCACATATGATTTTTCTTCAACTGAACCAAACATATCTACATTAAACAATGAAGGACCACTTTGATCATAACCACCAAGTAAAATATCTGCCATGAATGGGTATCCTCTATTTTGATGAAAAATCAATGAACATAATCTAGCAAGTGAATGAATTGAAATAGAATTCTGTTTTTCAACTCTATGAAGATTTGAATGGTAACGTAAAATATCAACAATATTTTGAGCATCTGCTACTCCTCCTGCCAAGGTTAACCCAGCGTGTAGATCAATTTGTTGAATTTTCATAGTATTGTTATTTGCAATGAAATAACCAGCACTGGCCCTCATATCGGCACATAATACAACACCATCACTAGCTTTGATACCTACAGTGGTAGTCCCGTGCAAAATTTTTTCTTCAACGTTATTCGACAAAAAATCACCTATTAAGATAAAGTAAATGCCATGACACCCTTTTAAATAACTTTTTGATCTCTTGAAATCATAAATAATGACAAAGATTCAAGATCGCATGCAATCCCATACAATGGAATTACCCAGGCTTATTAAAATTGGTGAAAAAAATATTGGTGATTTTGGAAGTTTTTTGAATTTATTGAATAAACCAAAAAAAGTCTCTTTGATATCAGGAATTAATGTTCAAAAAGTTCTGAGGGTAAAAATTGAAAAATCAATTAAATTGAAAAAAATCAAGTTTTCTTGGCATACATCAAAAGATAATCAAATAAAATCATTAAAAGAGATTCAAAAAGATGTTAAAAAAGATAATTCTGATTTAATTGTGGGTATCGGAGGAGGTCGCTCTGTAGATACAGCAAAGCTAATTTCATATAATTTAGGTAAACCATTTGTTAGTTTACCAACGGCCGCATCACATGATGGAATGGCAAGTCCATTTGTTTCTGTAAAAAGTGATAAACCTCATTCGATTGTAGCATCCGCACCTATGGGTGTTTTTGTAGATATTGATGTGATTAAGAAAGCCCCCTCAAAATTACTTGCTAGTGGATGTGGAGATCTAATTGCTAATATTATTGCAGTAAAAGATTGGCAATTAGGTCATAAAAAGAAAAAGGAGTATTATGGAAGATATGCAGCAGACTTGGCCATGATGAGTGCAAAAATAGTCATGGAAAATTCTTCTAGTTTTGCAAAAAAGGGATTAGATGCAAGAATAATTGTCGAGGGATTAATTAGCGCAGGTGTGGCATCATGTATTGCAGGAAGTAGTAGACCATGTTCTGGTGCAGAACATCTTTTTTCACATGCTCTTGACAAACTAGCTCCAGGTATTGGACTTCATGGGGAAAAATGTGGAATTGGTTCTATAATGATGGCAAAGTTACAAGGACAAGATTGGAAACAAATTGTAAAAACATTGAAAGATGTAGGAGCCCCAACAACTGCAAAACAAATTGGATTAAAACCAGATATCATAGTAAGAGCTTTAACTATTGCACAAGAACTAAGACCAAAAAGATACACAATTTTACAAGAAATTAAAATGACTGAAAAAAGAGCTTTTAATCTTGCAAAGAGTACTAAAGTAATTTAAGCGGTTTTTTGTTCAGGTGTTTTTGCTTTTGTTTCTGGTTTCTTTTCCTGAGCTTGTTTGTTGATATGTGTTTCAACAAAATTTACTTTTTCCAAAGTTTTAACAAATTTGAAAATATCTAATTGAATAAAATGTTTCATTATCTGTAAACCATCAGCACGTAAAATTTCTTCAGGCACAATTACACTAACTTCTTTGTCTTTCAAGTCAAATGCAATTTTTGTATCCTCTACAGGAAGTCTGTTTTTAAGAATCCCATCAACTTTATCGTTTGGAGAATCAAGTGATTTTAATACATTAACATCAAATAGAATAGTTTTGCCGGCATATCTGTGATTGTAATCGATTTGAACTCTGCCAGAACCAATAAAACGAATAGTTCCTCGTTTGTTATCAACTTCAATTGTATCACCTACTGAAACTTTTTCTGCATCTTCACCTAATTTTCTAAGTGGAATCATTCTTACTTTACCAGAATCTCTTTCTCCAAATCCTTTGTCGGGTGTTACTTCAACTGTTAATTTATCACCAACAGTTGTTTTAGCAAGTGCTTCATCCAATCCTTTGAGAACAGGATAAGATACTTCACCAATTGAAACTAGTTTTGGTTGATATTTGACATTTGATTCATGAATAGAATATTTTTTTGCATCCTCTTCAATAGTGGTGTCAAAAACGTCTTCACTGTCTTTTACTTTTGCAGTATAATCTACTAAGATAAGTGAGCCTTTCTCAAATGTCAATGTGTTCGGTCTCGAATTTCCTTATATTAAGTTAACAGGGTTTAGAGAGCTTTTAATTTTTCTTCGGCAGTTTTGAGTCCTGCTTGAGTATCAATATCATATCCCATCATTGCTAATGTAGATGAAATTGCAGATATTGTTCTCATTACATGATATGGACTAACTTCTCCCATACATCCAACTCTAAACACTTTACCTTTTAGATTGCCAAATCCACCTGCAACTAGTACTTTGAATTTATCAGCAAGGGTACTTCTGAAAGTTTTGTCTTGTAATCCTTCCAAATAATTTAATGCAACAATAGAGATTGAACGATCTTCTTCTTTTGCAAATGGTGAAAGACCCATTGCACTTAGTCCTGAATATAGTGCATCAGAACAAACTTTATGACGATTAAATACATTTTCTAATCCTTCTTCTAACATTATTGATAATGCTTCTCTATATGCGTACATCAATGGTAATGCAGGAGTAAATGGAGTATGTTTTTCCTCATCATAATATTTGAAATATCTTGCTAAATTGAAATACATTGTATTTGGTGGGTTTTCAATCATGTATTTCTTAGCTTTAGCACTAACAGAAATTGGTGAAATCCCAGGAGGAGCAGCAATTGCTTTTTGTGCACCAGTCATACAGACGTCAATATTCCATTTATCAACTCTAAGAGGGGAGCCACCAAGTAATGAAACTGAATCTACAACATAGAATGCATCATTTCTAGATGTTAAGTCAGATACTTTATCAAGATAATTTACCATTGTTCCAGTTGAAGTTTCATTGTGAACAACATAGAATGCTTTAACATCTTTGTTGTTATCAAATGCTTCTTTTACTTGATCAAAAGTTGCATTTTCTCCAGGTGGGGTCTGAAGTTTAACTACATTTGCACCTTGACCTTCAATAAGTTGAGATAATCTATTACTAAATTCACCATTTACAGGCATGATGATTTTATCACCCTTTTTAACTAAATTTACAACACCTGCTTCTACTGCACCTGTTCCAGATGCAGATAATGCCACAATATCATTTTGTGTTTCAAAAACTTGTTGAGATTTATCAACAACATCAGTGTACAATTCAACAAAATCATTACTTCTATGATTGATCATTGGTGCCAACATTGCCCTCATTACTCTATTAGGTACATTTGTCGGACCAGGAAGCATTGAAAGGTATTCCATGTGTTATCTATGGGACTGAAGTATTAGGATTATTTATAATTAAAGATGGATTAAACGGTCTTTAGCATTAGTATTAATTAAAAAATTTCTAGTTCCTTTTGGAACAAGATTATACCAATTTTGATCGCTAATAATCAAATTACGAATATTAGTTCCAGATAGGTTTTCCCGGTTAAGAAATGGAATAGAATCTACTTTAACAGATCTTTTTGAATACAGGTGTTTTGTCAATTCATCATTTGAAAAAACTATATCAAATTTTGGGACAATAGAATCAATTTTTTCAATCCATTTAATATGATTGTCTAAATCAGGAATGGGGTAAATTAAGATTCTTTCTTTCATAGAATCATCTATGGAGGATAAAATCATTTTTTGCCGTTCCTCAGCAGAAAAAGGATTGTTTTTTTGAATAGATTTGTTGGAACTGCCCAATCCTATCCATAATTTATCAACTTTTGATAGAGCAAACTGTAAAGCTTCTAGATGACCTAAATGAAAAGGCTGGAATCTTCCAATTAACAATCCATTCATACAAAAATATAGAAAATTTCTTTTTAAAAAACTATCATAAAGAGTTCTAATTAGATAAAACTATGAATTTTTTAAAGATAAATGGTGCACATGGCGAAGGAGGGGGACAAATTGTACGTTCAGCAATCACATTATCATGTATAACAAAACAACCAATTCATTTAGAAAATATTAGAAATAATAGAAAAAAATCAGGATTAAAACCACAACATCTTACAACAATTAAGATTCTTCAAAAGATTGCAAATGCTGAGGTGGTTGGTGCAGAAATAGGTTCTACTGACTTAAAATTTATTCCAGGCAATATTGAAAGTTTAGAATTAATTGAAGATGTTGGAACAGCTGGAAGTATTTCTCTAATTTTACAAGTATTGATTCCAGTTGTTGCACTTTCTCAAAAAAAACTTGATTTAACAATCAAAGGTGGAACAGATGTACTTTGGAGTCCTTCAATAGATTATACTCAGAATGTATTAAAAGAAGCATATTCAAGAATGGGAGTTAAGTTTTCTCTTCAATTATGCAAACGAGGTTATTTTCCAAAAGGAGAAGGAGAAATCAATTTACATGTTAATCCATCTAACGTAAAATCAATATCGTTTACTAAAAGAAAAACAAATTTAGTTAAATTGATCTGTACATTCTCAAAACTTTCAATGGATGAAATTAAAGGAAAAATTAGAGATATTGAAGAAAAATTAATCAAAGAAAATTTTATTGTAAAAACAGAAATTAAAAATGAAAATGCAATAGATTCAGGCGCATCTTTGTTAATGTATAGTATTGATAAGAATTCAATAATTGGGGTTGATTCATTATTTGACAAAAAAATACAGAATTTCAATTTAGATGTAGACAGATTTATTAAAAAATCACTAGGGGTAGATGAGAATTTAGCAGATATGCTAGTTGTGATTGCAAGTTTGGGTCATAAAAAAACAATATTTCATGTAAATGAAATTACAAAACATTTGGAAACAAATTTGTTTGTTACATCAAAAATTACAGGTTGTAAATACGGTATTGGAAAACTAGATGATGGATTTGAAATAATTATTGAGGGGATTTCAAACTCCAGCATCGAGTAAAGATGCAAAAAATAGGATTGCAAGTGATAAAACTACTGTAATTTCTCCAAGAATAATAATTTTTTTCCTTAATTTTTGAATTTGGTTTTCTGACATTTGATTTGACATGATTTTTTCTTCAACATCTTTACGAATTACTCTAACATGAACAATGTATGTAATAATTAACGCAATTACTAAAATTATCTTAATTATTAAAAATACCCCATAACTTGTTGCAACTAAAAGTTCAGGTTTACCAAGTAACACATGAGAACTATACAATCCAGTTGCCATCAAAATAATTAATGAAGGAACCGCAATTTTGTTAAATCGTCTTCCGACACGAATCATTATTTGCATTCTTTCTTCAAGAGAATTTGTCATTGTTTTTAACAATGGAGAAAATACTATTCCGATAAAAAGTGAGCCACCAACCCATATTGCAGCTGAAATAAGATGAACCCAAGTAAGAAGAGCTTGTTCTATGGCACCCATTAATTATGATATTTTAAATCAAATATTATGTATTTGGATCTTGACAACGTTTTTTAATTGTACGTAATCGATACAAATGAAATGGCACTTCAAAGTAAAACTACAGTTTATCTCGCAATTGTAGGTGTTTTTGCTATGATGGGCGGTATTATTTTCTACGCTAGTTTAGATAATTCAAAACTTGAACAAGTTGGAATTGAATTAACAAATATAGAATTTTTGGATGAAAATATAAAAGATGTAGCAAGATTTAATGTAACATTTCTGGTAAATAATCCAAGTGATACAACATTTACAGTTTCAATAATTCAGTATGATCTCTATGCAGATGGAATTCTTTTAGGTTCAGGTAAATATTCTACAGAAGATGTTTCGATGCCTGGAAGAGCATCATTTTTTCCTGACACAGAAATTCCATTAAAGAATATTTTTGTTTTAAATAAATCAGAAGTAGGACCAGAAATTTTTCAAGATGTAATTGATGGTAGTGTCAAAAAATTTACTACTGAGGGGGTTATCACAACTCAAACTACATGGTCTACAATTGAAAAAGAATTCAAATCTGAATTTTAAATAAAAAGTGGGCCTAATGAGATTCGAACTCATGATCACCGCCATGTCGAGGCGGTATCCTAACCAGCTAGACTACAGGCCCATTGAAATACAAAACAATGTGCAGACATTATTAACGTTTAACAAAAGAAAGAATTTGTAAATTATGATAGGTATAAAATAATTGGCAGATGATTTTAGTGAAAATGAAAAAAGAGGCCTCTATAAGGCAATTTATTCAAGAAGAGATGTAAGATCTCATTTTACCGCAAACCCCATTAAAGATGATATTTTATCAAAAATTCTTCATGCTGCACATCATGCACCATCAGTTGGATTTTCCCAACCATGGAATTTTATTTTAATAAAAGATGATAAAACAAAGAAGAAAATCAAAGAATCTTTTGATGAAGAAAAAGAGAGATCATCACAATTAGTAGAAGAACCAAAAAAATCGAAATATCTTTCATTTAAGTTAGAAGGAATTTTAGAATCTCCTGTAAATTTATGCGTAACATATGATCCAACAAAATTTGGCCCATTTGTTATAGGTAGAACAAGTATACCTGAAGCAGGACTGTACAGTGTATGTTGTGCTATACAGAATTTATGGTTATCAGCAAGAGCAGAAGGAATAGGATTAGGATGGGTTAGTATCCTGTCAAATGATACACTTAAAAAAATTCTAGAAATACCTGAACATGTTATTCCCGTTGCATACTTGTGTTTAGGATATGTTGATGAATTTGCAGACAAGCCAGATCTTCAAACTGCAGGATGGTTGCCAAGATTAGAATTAAAAGATGTAGTATATTTCGAAAAATGGAACAATAAAGAAAATGAAAGTTGGAAAAGTATTCAAGAGATGATTAAAAAGAATCTCGATTACGCTTAAATAATTTAGAATTATTTTTTCTACTGGGCTTGTGGCGCAGAGTCAATTTGACGCGAAACATGGATAGCGTGGTAGCCTCCTAAGTTACAGGTCGAGGGATCGAAGCCCTCCAAGCCCGTTTTATTTTAAAATTTTTTAGAAAATGTAAAAATAATTAAAAATGTGTTAAAACTGCAAAAACCAAATATTATACATGTATAGAAATTACATTATTGAGTTTGAAAAAAGATCCAACAGAATTATGTTCATGTAAATGTCATTACGGTGGTGCAGTTAGTTGTCCAAGCTGCAAAAAAAATCACGGAATTACATGTTGTCATTGTAACGAATAAAATAATTTTATTTTCTTTTAGATGCCATTGTTTTGAGATTTGCCAATTCTGCTTTCAATGATTCAATTTGAACAAGAGTTTGTAGATTAGAAATCTCTTGATTTAATCTTTCAATTTCACTATCTTTTAGTTTTACAGATTCTGTAAGTTCATCTAAATTAGATGATAATTCATTTTGAATTTGTTTGATGTCTGAAATACCAACTTGTGAACCCGTAGAGATAGTTTGAATTGTTTGTAATTTACTCACGTTTTTTTTTTCACTATGACTATTTGTGTAATCATTACTTTTTTGAGAGATCCAACAAACTAACACCAGAAACCACATAATTGGGACTGCCATAATGAATACAAAATTCAGTATTGGGGCAAAATCAACAAAATATGGCCAAAGTGCTGTTAGAATAATAGCAAAAACCCCACAAACTAAAGTTGCTAGGTGATTTCCTACGTATCCCATAAGGAAATTGAAAAAGTCATTATTTATAACAGTAATGCTAAAAATCACAAAAATATAGAATTAAAAAGGATAAGGAGTCGTTTTATTCTTCTTTTTCAGAGGCTGCAGTTGCTTTATGCATATCAGATTGCAGGATTTGGATCTTTTGTAATAATTCAGTTCTTAGATCTCTTGCAACTCTTCTAACGGTAGGTCTTGGTACACCAAGTTCATCAACTACTTTAGTATAGATTTCTTGTTTGTCAGTTGCTCCCTTGTCAAGATAAGAATTAATTGCTTCTTTAATTATCGTGCTTTGGTTTGTACGATTCACGAATTATAATTCAAGTTGTTCTATATAAGACTATAACTTGGAAAATTTGAAAAATGTAATTTTTATTAAATAATATTTTTAAATCTAAAAATAAAAATTTTTAATACTTACAAAAACTTTTCATAAAAAAATTTTTCTAAATAAAAAATTCCTTTACAAGATTTGAATATAAAAAAAATTCTAACAAATTATCACAAAAGATTCTTATGATAAGAAGATAAAATCAGTATATGTCTACAGTGAATATTGAAACCGGTTTTGGAAAAATTTCATTTAAACTATTACCTGAATTAGCTCCTGAAACAGTTAGAAACTTTGAAAAACTAGCAAGAGATGGATTTTATGATGGTACTCTTTTCCACAGAGTTATTCCTGGATTTATGATTCAAGGAGGCGACCCTAATACAAAAACAGATAACAAAGGATCATGGGGAATGGGAGGACCAGGATATAGTATTAAGGCAGAATTTAATTCAAGATCCCACCTACGAGGCATAGTTTCTATGGCAAGATCTCAAGATCCAGATAGTGCAGGCTCACAATTTTTCATTGTTACAGCAGATAGTGCATTTCTTGATAGACAATACACAGTATTTGGTGAAGTAACAGAAGGAATGGATGTTGCAGATAAAATTGTAAATCTTCAGAAAGATGGAAATGATTGTCCTTTAGAAAAAGCACCAATGATTCATGTAACTGTTGAATAAATGTCCAAAAAAATTATTGTAATTATAGCAATTTTAATGGTTTTTGCAATAATTCCTGCATCAAATGCTCAATTATCTCTTGGAGCAGAGGCAGATCAGAAATCAATTGAAGTTAAAATTAGTTCATCAGGAGAGGTTAATGTAAAACATGTTGTAAAACCATCCAATATTCCAGTAAGTGTGGATCTTTTGGATGGAACAGTATCAGATATTTCAATTACAAATGATAATGGAGACAAAAGAGATGTGGCAGTTGTTGGAGATAATGATGCTGTATTGATTTTTCCATCAAATCAAAATTCAATTGTAGAATATAGTTTAGAAGATGTTCTTATTTTAAATGATAATCTTTGGAGTTTTGAAATTTCATATCCACAAATGATTGCTGTTATAATTCCTGAAGAAATTGATCAAGTTTATGTAAATAATACACCAATTCAACTAGGAGATCAGAAAGGAATTGGTTGTCACGGTTGTTATATGAATTTGCAATATTACTCCATTGTGCCAAAAATAATTCAAGAAGTTGAATGGGAAGAAGATTCATTTTTTGTAGAAATTATTACTAATTCTGAAATTGAGAAATTCAATTTTGATCAATCATTAAAAAGTATAAGTTTTCAAGTTAATGAAGAAAATAAATTCATTACAACAATTATTCCATTAGAATTGTTAGGAGGACCATATGTGGTATTTCTTGATGATAAACAAATTTTATTTCACAAATCTATGAATGGTGAAACTCACATCACACTTGATTTCATACCTAAAATGTCAGGGGAAATTACAATTACAGGGACTACAGAAATCA
>Ga0208411_1000184_pt1 | contig 51126 bp, 39 predicted proteins | sample ETN01SmetaG_4_FD_185793 | JGI IMG/M metagenome (GOLD analysis project Ga0208411, IMG submission 185793) | Marine microbial and viral communities from oxygen minimum zone, Eastern Pacific Ocean - ETNP2014F12-01SV261 (SPAdes) (version 2) | ecosystem: Environmental > Aquatic > Marine > Oceanic ... | reverse complement strand
TGAGGTTTTGTTTCCAAGGTAGTCATCAAGAAGACCTTGCTCCCAGGCCCAGTAACCACCACCAGCAAGGGGTGCAACAATAAAAATCAGAAAAAGGAAGAGTTTTTTCATTTGTACCCTCTTGATATCGATTGGTTTTGAGTTGCAGCAGGAAGCGTGATGACGATAGAGAGCCCACCCTCTTCAAGGTTGAAGGCCCTGATCGTACCGTGGTGCCGCCGAATCGCCCTGTCGGCGATGGTCAGGCCGAGGCCAAACCCTCTCTCATCACTTTTTTGAGCAGGGTCGTCCCGGAAACGGTCCTGATTGGTTATCCGAGAGAAGGGTTCGAAAATGGTCTTTAGCTTTGACTCATCAATTCCCGGACCCTGGTCAGAGACTGAAACCGTAATGGTGGAGTCACTTTTGGCAAGGGTGACACTCACTACAGATTTGGGCGGGGTGTACTTCACCGCATTGCCGATCACATTTTCAAACGCACGCCGGAGAAGTTCCGCATCTCCCGATAGCTGCGAATCAGCCCTGAGTTCAAGCCTCACCTCTTTCTCCTCCTGAGTGGCCTGGAAGTTGAGGCTCTCGATAATATCCTCAAGCAGTGACCCGATATCGACCTGTGTTCTGCTCTCGGTAGAGAGATCGCCTTCAAGGCGTGAGAGGGTGAGGAATTGACCGACAAGCTCATTCAGTCGGTTCGACTCAAGATATATCCTCTTAAGGAGTGATTCGGTTCGTTCCGGTTTTTGCCTGACCAACTCAATGGCAAGTTGCAGGCGGGCCAGTGGTGAGCGCAACTCATGAGAGACATCGCTCAGAAGTTGTTTCTGGGCATTTATCACCCCCTGGAGATGTTCGGCCATATGGTCAAAGTCACGGCCAAGATCGGAAATTTCACCTTTTCGATTGCCGATCTGGTTCATCACCCTTGTCGACAACTCCCCTGATGCCAGTTTATTTGTGGCCTCACGGAGATGGCGGATAGGTCGACTCATATACCAGGCAAGAATCAGGCTGAAGAGCAGGGTGGCACCGACCATAGACAGCCCCAGAATGCTATTAAGAAAACGGGGCCAGAAGCGCCAGAGGGTAGGGGGGTTGACCTGGGATGGGGCGCGTGGGGCAAGAAAAACAATATAGGGTTCCCCCTCCGGAGTGCGCACCTTTCTGGCCCATGGAGCCGAGCCTTTGGGCCTATTGGTTGAATTTCGAGCACGTTGAAGAACCTTTTTGGGAATAGGGCGGTTGAGTAGTTCTTTTCCCAGGCTGTCGATCACCAGAATTGGTCTGCTCTCTTTGTCTTGTTCATCGAGTATGGATTTGGCCGCTTCAATTCCACTAAAATGAAGAGCGTGGAAGAGAGCGTCCATCATTGCCCGTGGGTTCTGTGCACGGTCGGCAAGTTGGACAAGTCTTTTCTCCTGCTGTTGTTCAGCAATTAGCCCCACTACTCCACTGGTCAGTGCCAGGGTCAGCCATAGCCCTAAAAATATTTTCCAGAAGAGTCGTCCCATGGTTCCTCTCTATTAACTCCTGATCAGCTGATAACCCTGACCACGAACTGTTTTAATCGTCTGTTTGTCGTCGTCGGGGGTGTTCAGCTTTCGTCTGAGGTTGCTGATATGGACATCGATACTGCGATCGAAGGGGCCTGAGGGTCTCCCTAACCCTTGTTCTGAGAGCATCTCTTTTGAGACGACTCGACCGGAGTGGCGAACCAGAATTTCAAGCAGGGTAAACTCAGTACTGGTGAGAACGAGAAGTTGATCAACGAGTCGCGCTTCACGAGTCCCGATATCAATCGTCAGTGATCCCTCCTTTAGTGTGCTGGGATCATCGGCGTCTGTTTTTGGGGAGGCTCTGCGAAGAATGGCCCTTAATCGAGCTGCGAGTTCCTTAGGGTTGAAGGGTTTTGGGAGATAGTCATCCGCACCAATCTCAAGCCCGATAATTCGGTCGATATCATCCCCTTTCGCTGTCAACATTAAAATCGGAAGGGATGATTTTTGGCGTATTCGTTTTAGCGTCTCAAGTCCATCAGGCTCAGGCATCATTACGTCCAGGACCAAGGCATCAAAATGACCTGATAGTGCAAGAGTCAGCCCCCTGTTTCCATCATGAGCCGCCCCGGTAGTAAAGCCTTCTCCACTGAGAAAATCACTCAGCATGTCACAAAGCTCAACATCATCATCAATGAGTAGGATTTTAGCCATGAAGTTATTTTGACATAGTTATTATCAAATTCACTTCTCTTCTAAAAACTTTACATAACTTTACCTGTAAAGGCGGATATTTACATGTTATCGGAGCAGAATATACCTAAACCGGAATTGCCCAGTCGATGATTTAAATCAAGGAGTCTGAAATGAAAAACAGAGTATCGAAATTAAGTAGCACCATTATTATTTTCACTGCTGTTACCGCACTTGGCGGAGTGAGTATTGCCAATGCCGAGGGTTGTCAGGGGACAGGTTCACATCAGATGCATAAAGGTTCTTCTGGCACCATGACACACCAGGGCAAAGGGATGAAGTCTGGTGGAAAGCAGAAGATGTCGCGCCAGATGATGCAGCAGGGCAAGGGGATGAAAGGGGGTCGCCGTGGCGACATGCTTGGAAATGAGCGTGGTATCAAGCGGATGATGAAAACCCTTGATGTTACGGACGCACAGCGTGATTTGATCTGGAAGATTATCGATGATCGACGAAGTGCGCAACGTAAATTGGCTTCAGATATACAGAGTCAACGCAAAGCGCTGCGAGAGCTGAATACGTCATCAAATTCGGACCTGGGTAAGGTGAAAGAGATTGCAAGCACGCTCTCCTCACTAATCGAAGAGCAGATTGTAGAGAGTGCAAATATCATGATTCTGATTCACAATGTTCTTACCGACGAACAGAAAAAGAAGATGGAAGAGCAGAAGCAGACAAGAGGAAAACAATATCAATCTTGTTCAAAATGAGCATTTGGTGGCAGCCCCCAGAAAAAAGATACCCAAAAAACAACAATTAAATTCAGCTTGTTTTGTTGGAAGTCGATCCGGTTCGAAAGAGCCGGATTTTTTTGAACCCAATAAAGACAAAGAAGTTGTAAGTGGATGCGTCATCTCTTCAAGCATATTGAAATAGGGCGGTGTCTATAATAGGCACTACCTAGCATCTCTCAGCAGAGTATAGGATCAAACCAAAAATAAAGAGACGATGTAAACATGATTTAGATGCGGTGTCGTAGTAACATAATGGGTATGCTTATCTGTGTAATAGGGAGCAAGTTGTAAGATTGCTTGTTAAGAGCTCCATTGATCAAATACAGTTCATCTCTTGACATTTTGTGGTTGATATATATAGTTTCGTTTAACTTTGTTTTAACTGTGTTTTTTCGGTGATTGTTTTTTCAATTTACAGAGTCACTGCGCTAGTAAGCAAGGATAAGGAATAACCATTGCGAACATCTGTTCACCAGCTTAAGAAAGCAGAACCTGTTGTTGCAGTGGGCATATCTCCTTTTATGAAAGTACGCATCGTGCAGCACTGGCTGCCACAAATTTCCACTGTTTCTCGGGTGATTGATGCCGTGAGGCGGTTCTGTACCATGAAGCAGTGGTCATCCCGGCGGCTTGCCGATTTCTGAAGTTCCATTAACCATTCCTGACCTTCACTGGAGAGCAGACCATGGCAGCAAAAAAGAAGGTGACCAAAAAGAAGGCCACCAAACGCAAAGTAGTTAAGAAAAAAGCAGCAAAGAAGAAAGCAACCAAGAAAAAAGCAACCAAGAAAAAGGTTGCAAAGAAAGCTCCTGCACGTAAGAAAGCAACCAAGAAAAAAGCAGCAAAGAAGAAAGCAACCAGGAAGAAAGCAACCAGGAAGAAAGTAACCAAGAAGAAAGCAACCAAGAAGAAAGCAACCAAGAAGAAAGCAGCAAAGAAAAAGGTAGCCAAAAAGAAGGCGGCCAAGAAAAAAGCAACCAGGAAGAAAGCAACCAGGAAGAAAGCAGCAAAGAAAAAGGTAGCCAAAAAGAAGGCGGCCAAGAAGAAAGCGACCAGGAAGAAAGCAACCAAGAAAAAAGCAACCAAAAAGAAGGCGGCCAAGAAGAAAGTGACCAGGAAAAAAGCAACCAAAAAGAAGGCGGCCAAGAAAAAAGCGGCTAAAAAGAGAGTAGCAAGAAAAAGGTAGCCCACTCACTGAGGCAGAAGTGCCAAAGTAGAGCAATTGGATAGAAGTCGATGCCGGCCGTCAAAGGCCGGCTTTTTTTTGTTTCAGACTTGGTTGATAGTGGCCTCTACTGTTTCTCATCCACTCTGGCAGAGGCGTTTAGGGTCATTCAAAAATACCGCTCTTAATCCGATTTGACCTCGATAAGAGTGACCTTCCAGCGCAATTCACCCTGAAGATGAAGTTCTCCAGGGAAGAAAGAGATCGAAAAGTCACGTGCCTGGGCAGGAGGAACCATAAGATGAAGACCCTCATTTTGCTCACTGATTATGGTGCAGTGATCTTGGTTGTCTTCGGGTTTTTTCAGACAGTCTTGAAGCGTGATGGTGACACGTGCCGAAGAGAGCATGGAGGAGGGATCCTGATTTTCGATCCGACCAGTGAGTTGGTAACTGTCAGCATAGCTGGGTTCCAGATTCAAGTTGCTAAGAGTAATGACGGTTGTTTCAACAGAGGATCTAGTGTCTGAAACATCTTCTGTTGCGAAATAAGCGATAACTCCGGCAAGAAGCAGTGCAATGAGAGTTCCGAGGGCAACATTGGGTAGACGATAGGAGACAAATATCAGTGTCACTCCAATAATGGTGAGTAAAATCCAGTGCATAACTCTTTTGTTGGCATCTTCCGGTGATTTAATGAGGTCTTGCCTTCTGCTACCACCTCTGATTTGATCGAATCTCCCCCCTGAATGGGGAAAACCAGCAATACTCAATGATGAGGCCATTGATTTTGCATACAACGGGTTTACTATCTCTTCTCGTCAAGTAGACTCGGTCTCCTGCAGGGATCGGTATAGATCACCCAGAAGGGGATACGCTCTCAATAACGACATTATAGAACATCTTTCGCCATCATAAAAAACGTGGAACCCTAGATAACGTGACAACCCTCAATAAAACGGACGATAGTTTAGAAGCCTCTATCAACGAGGCTGCCATTGATGCTGAGAACAACAAGCCTGCTCCACTTGCTCGGGAGGAGCGAGAAGCGCTGATCACAAGATTCAGGTTTCTCCTTGAACAAGAAAAGGCGGTGCTTGTGGCTCACTATTATGTTGATGATGAACTACAGGAGCTGGCAGATGCTACCGGCGGTTGTGTTGCAGATTCACTTGAAATGGCACGTTTTGGCTTTTCTCATAAAGCATCAACCATTATTGTTGCCGGTGTTCGTTTCATGGGTGAGACGGCTAAAATTCTCAGCCCGGAAAAGCGGATCTTGGTCGTCAGCCAGGAGGCGGAATGCTCTCTGGATCTTGGCTGTCCTGCAAAGGATTTTGGAGATTTTTGCGATCAATACCCTGATCATACCGTTGTGGTCTATGCCAATACCAGTACAGAGGTCAAGGCCAGGGCAGACTGGGTGGTGACGTCCTCAATAGCCCTTGACGTGGTCAAACACCTCAAAGACCAGGGAAAGAAAATTCTCTGGGCACCTGATCGCTATCTCGGTGATTATATTCAGCGAATGACAGGAGCAGAGATGCTGCTCTGGCAGGGACGTTGCATCGTCCACGAGGCTTTTAAGGCGACAGCTCTTGAGTCACTAAAGCGTCAACACCCTGAAGCGGGAATCCTTGTCCATCCGGAATCACCAGCCGCCATCATTGAGATGGCGGATGTCGTAGGCTCTACCAGTCAACTGATAGCGGCGGTCTCTAAACTCAATAATCCGGAATTTATTGTTGCCACAGAGTCGGGAATCTTTCACAAGATGCGTGAGGCAGCACCGGAAAAACGATTTATGCCCGCGCCGACAGCGGGTGAAGGCGCTACGTGTATCAGTTGTGCTGTCTGTCCATGGATGAAATTGAATGGGCTTGCAGGGGTGGTGCACGCTCTGGAGAGTAGTGAAGGCGAGGTTCATATTGATGAGCATGTCCGCCAGCTTGCCCAGATATCGATTCATCGAATGATCGAGTTTGGGCGTAGTCACCCAAAGAAAAGCCACCCTTCATGAGTCGCTATCATGCGGGTGTTAGCCAGGAAGGCAATAATGAAGAACATCGTATTGCCATTCTGATCCTCAATCTGGGCACTCCTGATGGGGCTGAACCTACTGCAATTCGTCGTTTTCTCGCAGAATTTCTTTGGGATCCGAGGGTCGTTGAATCCTCTCGTCCCCTCTGGTGGGTCATTCTGAACGGGATCATTCTTCACCGTCGACCACGACAAAGAGCAAAAGAGTACGCTTCCATGTGGAGTGAAGAGGAGGGCTTTCCTCTCTTGTCAATCACCCGGAAGCAGGCGAAGGGGCTTGGCCGGATTTTGAGTGAACGCTTTGGAGACCGTTTCCGGGTCATCTATGCAATGCGTTACGGGAGTCCTGCAGTTAATATCGAGCTACAGAAACTGGCGAAGCAAGGTTTTCAGCGACTCCTGGTTTTACCGCTCTTTCCCCAATATTCAGCGACCACTACCGCTTCAGCATTTGATGCTGTGGTTAGGGAGCTGGGCCAGTGGCGTCGGATCCCTGAAGTACGTTTCGTCCACGGTTATCATACCCACCCAGATTACCTCGATGTGTTGTCTCAGAGTATCCGAAATCACTGGAGTACATTTGGTCGTAGTCAGAGGTTGCTTTTCTCATTTCATGGAATACCAACAAGTTATGTCGAGAGCGGAGACCCCTACCCTGTTTATTGCCGGCAGACGGCAGAGCAGGTGGCAAAACGACTGCAGCTCGATGCCAGTGCCTGGGAGGTCGTCTTTCACTCCCGTATTGGACGAAAGCCCTGGACCCAACCCTACACTGACAAGGTACTGGAAGACCTTCCGCATCAGGGTGTTGCCAGCGTAGATGTAATCTGTCCGGGCTTTTCGGCAGATTGTCTGGAGACGCTGGAAGAGATAGGGAAAGAGAACCGTGATCTTTTTCTAAAATCAGGAGGCACTGCTTACCACTACATTCCTGCCCTTAATGAAGATCCAGCCCATCTTGAAGCGCTTTCAACCCTGGTTGAAAAGCATGCACAGGGCTGGAAAGAGCTGGCCGAGTAAGGGCTCCGATGTCAGGGCCGGATACTCCCCAATCCAAAAGCATTGATTAAAAAAGATCAGAAGATGGATGGACTGTTTGCAAAAGTGGCTACGGGGGCAACAGTTATTACCCCAACATCACGATTGGCCAGTTATCTTGTTGCCAGATTTAACGCCCATATGCTCAACACAGGTCAAGAGGTCTGGAGATCTCCGGAGATTTTTCAGCTGTCAGTCTGGTTGCACAGCCTCTGGCAATCCCGGGGAGAAGATTGGCCAGAGTTGACACAGACGGTCTATCTGGGTGATCAGAGAGAGCGACTTCTTTGGGAAAAGGTAATAGGTGAAGAACTCAGAAGCCGCGACAGCGGGATTGAGTTGTTATGGGATCTTTCGGCAACGGCACGGATGGCTCAGAAGAGCTGGGGCCTTCTAAATGACTGGGATCTGACCCTCCAGGATTTTCCCGATTATCTCAATCAAGACAGTGCTGCCTTCAGTTCGTGGGCAACGCATTACGATACCGTTCTGCATCAAAAAAACTGGATCGATCAGGCAGGTCTTTCGCTGGCCGTCATCAGGAATATGGCCAGATTTCCGGAAGTTGTTGTCTTCGCCGGATTTGAGCTTATCAACCCTCGTCAAAAAATGTTGACCGAGGTGATGGAAGAGCTGGGTGTTGATCTACAGATCTGGATGCCTGAGACCGGGGGAGATCGATCGTTGCGACAAATCAGATGCCGTGACTCCACGGACGAGATCAGAAGGGCCGCGGCGTGGGCTTGTGAAAGACTTCAGCTTTCACCTCTTGATCCAGTGGGGATCGTGGTCCCTGATCTGGCAAAAAACCGGAGTGTGGTGGAAGCGGCAATGGAGGATACATTCTCTCCTGGAGCCATCGCTCCGGGGGCGGGTGAGTATTGCCCCCCTTATGAACTCTCATTGGGGGTACCGCTTATTGAAGTGCCTCTGGTTGAGACAGCGATCGATCTGCTCTCCCTCTCCCGGGAGGGAGAGTTTGACCTAATCTCACGTTTGCTTCGTTCCCCCTATCTGCATCAGAACGACTCACACAGAGAGAGTTCATTAGATTGTGAGTTGACATTGCGCAGGCAGCGTCTTCACCTTTTTTCGTTAACACAACTGAGGGAGACAGCGTTATCCGTCGGCGCCCACGGCTGGGTCTCAGGGGTAGAAACTCTTGAGCAGATGCTTCAGGGGATGGGGCAGGAATTACCTGCACCGGATTGGGTAGAGCACTGGGTTGAGGTGCTTAACCTGTTTGGCTGGCCAGGTCCTCGCACACTCCTCGATAGTGAATATCAGGCGGTAGAGAAATTTCGTCAATTATTGGGAGCATTCGCCTCAACCGGGGATATCGGAGGGGTTGAGAGTCGCAACCACTGTCTGAACAGGTTGAAGCGGGCGGCAAGGGATCTTGTCTTTCACCAGCAGACGCCTTCCGCCCCAATCCAGGTGGTGGGTCTGCTTGAGAGCTCTGGGATGATATTCAGCCACCTCTGGGTGGTCGGTCTTGAGAGTGAGGCCTGGCCTTTTGCGCCTCATCCAGACCCCTTCTTGCCGCTCTCACTGCAGAGCCAGCACCAGATGCCCGGGATTGATTCATCATCATCACTCGAACTCGCCACCAGAATGACTGAGCGCATCAGCGCTTCTGCCGAGGAGGTGGTCTTCAGCTGGCCTGGCCAACGTGGGGAGACCCCCCTTATGCCAAGCCCCCTGATTGCGGAGTTAGAGCAGGCGGAGCTGACACCTCCTCCCTCTCTCGCCTGGTGTGACTCTCAGCGAGAGAGCTCGCCCAAGGTAAAAATACGAAAACAGGACCCGGGCAAGCCGTTTACGGGTCGATCAGCGCCTGGCGGTACAGCGCTCTTCAGGGAGCTTGCTCAGTGTCCCTTCTATGCCTATGCCCGTCGTCGACTGGGCTTGGAGGAATTTGTTGATCCTGGGTTTGGGCTTGATTCGAGAGACCGTGGAATTCTGGTTCATTCGGTGCTTGAAAAGGTATGGACAACAGTGGAAGGCAGTGAGGCACTTCAGTCGTTGTCACAAGAGCAGAGAGATCGACTGCTTGGTGGGGCTGTTTCTGCAGCACTTGACGAACTCGAACAACAGCGGCCGGGGGTATTGGGTGAGCGATTCAGGGAGTTGGAGAGGGATCGACTCGAAACACGCATTGGGCGCTGGCTTGAGCTTGAGCTTGCAAGGCCTGCTTTCGAAGTGGACTCCATTGAGTCTGATGCCAGTGCCTCATTGAGGCTGGGAGCCGGCACAGCGGTGTTTGATATCAGACTTCGGCCTGATCGGGTGGACCGGCTGGCGAGCGGCGGGCGGATGGTGATCGACTACAAGACAGGTTATCGAGCAGGCAGGGGAAAGTGGTTTGGTGTTCCCCCTGAAGAGCCCCAACTCCCTCTCTATCAGCATCTGCTCGGTGATGTCGATGCGATTGCTTTTGGCTTGATTCGGGCAGATGGCGTACAGCTGGAGGGAGTGGGTAGACGTGATGGTATTGCAGAGGGTGTTGTCAAGGCGGGGACCATAAGAAACAACCAAAAACAGGCAAAGGACTGGGCTTCCCAGGTCCGGCAGTGGGAGAGAGCGTTGTTTAAGCTCGCAGCTGGTTTTCTCCTCGGAGGAGCGGAAGCCGAGCCCAGAACCCCACAGGAGTGCGAGGGCTGTCAGGCAAGGGCCCTCTGTCGTATCGATGAGTAGCGAACACGACCGCTCCTGTCGCCAACAGGCGTTGGACGCCGGGCGCTCCTTCATTGTTCAGGCACCGGCAGGATCGGGTAAAACAGAGCTTCTGGTTCAACGTTTTCTGGCGTTATTGACAACTGTAGAACAACCCGAAGAGATTCTGGCAATGACCTTTACCCGTAAGGCTGCGGCCGAAATGAGAGGGCGGATTTTACGTGCCTTGACAGCAGTCAACGATAACATCCCCGACAGTGAACCTGAGCGGGCCAGATGGTCTCTGGCCCAGGCGGCGATAAAGCGTGACCGGGCACGAGGGTGGGAACTGGCGAGGAATCCATTAAGGATCCAGGTGATGACCATCGACTCATTCTGTGCCCAGCTGGCGATGAGATTGCCCTGGTCATCACGCCTGGGTGCAGGTCCTGTGATCAGGGAAGATTGCAGCGCACTCTACTGCAAGGCGGCCGAGGCGGCAGTGGAGCTGGTAGAGGGGGATACCCCCTACGCTGAAGCGATGGCTGTCCTGCTTCGAACCCTTGACGGCAACCAGCAGGCAGCCATTACGCTTATCGCTCAGTTGTTGGCAAAGCGAGAACAGTGGCTGTCACTGATTCATTTTGGGCGGGGTGACAAAGCTGAACTGCTCGAAAAGGCATGGGGTGAGGAGGTTTCCGAACAGCTTAACGAGTTGAGTTGTTCATTGAGACAGCACTGTTCTCCAGAGACCCTTTCACAGTGGGTGGCTTGTGCCCACTATGCCGGAGATCAGTTTCTAAAGGCAGGAAAAACCCATCCGGCAAGGAGTTGTATCGGGCTGGTATCACTGCCACCAGTAACAGTGAGTTCGCTAGAGGCGTGGCGCGGCTTGGCGGCACTTGTCTTGACCGGTGAGAACAGGCTACGCAAAACGGTAAATATCTCATCAGGTTTCCCCACCCCTGACAACGGGGGTGATGAAAAGATCAAGGCACTCATGGAACAACTGCTTGGAGTGCTCAGTGAGCTTGATTCCCCTCAGCTGGTGAAATTGCTGGGCAGGGTGAATCGGCTTCCTTCGATGGATTTTACCAACAGCCACCATCAGGTGCTCAGCGCAATTACGACTGTTTTATACGTGGCCTCGGCCAAGCTGATGCTGGTATTCAAGGCCGAAGGGGCCACTGATTTTATTGAGATTACTCACAGAGCGAATAGAGCGCTGGGTGATGAAGCATCGCCAACAGACCTTGCTCTGGTTCTCGACCAAGGCCTGAACCATCTCCTGATCGATGAGTTTCAGGACACCTCTCGTCGCCACATGGCGCTGCTGGAGAAATTGACAGTCAATTGGGGTGCTGAGGAGGGGCGTACCCTGTTTGTTGTGGGTGATCCAATGCAGTCCATCTATCGTTTCAGAGAAGCGGATGTGGCCCACTTCCTGCGAGTGACCACTGAAGGATTGGCAGGCCTAAGGCTGGAGCTGCTCATACTGGAGGCTAATTTTCGCTCTTCTTTAGGGGTTGTAGAGTGGGTTAACCGGGTCTTCTCTCAAATTTTACCTGAGGAGTCCGATCCTTTTCGAGGCGCGGTTACCTATTCGCCGGCCATTGCCCAGCCCTCAAAGGGGCCCGATGGAGAGGTCATTTTTAACCCTTTATTGGATTCTGATGCCCGGGCTGAGGCAGATCTTCTGGTCAACCATGTTGAGATCGAGCTGAATCAGGATAAGCTGATAAATGTTGCGATATTGGGGGCAACAAGAGCCCATCTTGCAGCCATAATTGCCGAACTACGGAATCGTGGTATTCCCTTTATGGCTCTTGAGAATGAGCCACTACAGAGGTGTTCCGAGGTCCAGGACCTCCTCTGCCTGACCCGGGTACTGGTCCACCCGGGTGATCGAGGAAGCTGGCTTGCTCTCCTGCGGGCACCTTTTATTGGTTTGAGTTTGAGCGATCTAACCATGCTGGGAGAGGTGAAAACGGGCCTGTTCACCCAAATCCTGCAAAATGTTCTCAATTCGGCAGCGGATGGCGCTCCAGAGCGAGACCGCGCCACCCTCTCTGCTGAGGGCAGGCGCCGTCTACAGCGTTCAGCGCCGCTGTTACTCAAAGCAGGTGAAGAGATTGGCCGCCATGCCCTGGCGCGGCAAGTTGAAGGGGTCTGGGCGGCTTTGGGAGGGCCTGCCTTGCTTAATGATACCCAGATGGCCAATGCAAGAGCCTATCTTGATCTGTTGGCGGATGAGTCCAGGAACTCACCGTTTCCAGACCTTGCCCAACTCCATCAGCGGGTAGCCCGACTGTGGGCAGAGATCGATCTTAATGCCGGCGATCGGCTTCAGTTGATGACCATTCATAAGGCTAAAGGGCTTGAGTTTGATGTGGTCTTTCTTCCCAGGCTTGGCTCTCAGGGGCGAAATGAGGAGCGCCAGTTACTGCGTTGGAGTGGGCGGGAGGGCGAGACACCCCTTATGGCGCCTGTGGTTGCGGCTGAAGAGGGTACGGATTCGTATAACACCTTTCTTAAGGAGCTTGATCGGGATCGACTGGATAATGAACGGGACCGGTTACTCTATGTCGCCTCTACCCGTGCTCGTCAGAAGCTCTATCTCTATGGCCACACTTCGGTCGACTCTGAGGGTGAAATAAAGCCTCCACCGGTCTCTTCACTCCTTGCCAGACTGTGGCCTGCTCTGGCAGGGGAGTTCAGCCAGAGCGTGATGGCAAAGCCTGCTTCAGGGGATCGGGAAACATCGCCACATAGAACCAAACTCTTCAGGACCGTTGATCCGGCCTGGACTCCCCCACCCCCCCGGCCAGCAATAGCCTTTCCTCCAGGCGGTAGACCAAGCCGGGGAGAGCGACCTGAGTTTATCTGGGTTGGTGAAGCGGCACGCCATGTCGGTAGTGTGGTCCATGAGATGCTCGCCCATATCGCCGCTGAGGGGGCCGCTGCCTGGCCGGTTTCGAGACGACAGCAGTGGAGATCCAGCTGGAGAGGGCGCCTGACAGAGTTGGGTTTGAGGAGAGAAGAACTCGATCAGGCCGTCAGTGGGGTAGAGATGGCGGTCAACCGCTCCTGTGAGGACCCACGCGGCCAGTGGATACTCGACAACAGCCACCAGGAGGCCTGGAGTGAATGGGATCTGACTGGAGTAGAGGATGGAACACTCCATCGAATCCGGATCGATCGGAGTTTTATCGATAATCAGCAGCGGTGGATTATTGACTACAAAACCAGTGATCACCAGGGTGGTGATGTTGAAGGATTTCTTGATCAGGAGCAACGACGTTATACCCCTCAACTTGAGCGTTATGCGACACTGGTTGCAAAATGGGATAATAGACCCATAAGCCTGGGGCTCTATTATCCTCTGCTGGGGGGGTGGCGCTGTTGGCAGTGGAGTAATAATGAACTCTCTTAAGGGGAGTGGTTAAAGAAGCTGAGAGTCGATGAATAACTTAGAGAACAGTAAGCTTGTGGTTGCGATATCGTCGCGAGCCCTTTTTGACTTGAGCGCCAGCCACCAGGTGTTTGAAGAACAGGGTGTTGGTGCTTACTGCAAGTATCAGATTGAGCATGAGAATGAGGTGTTGGAGCCAGGGGTAGCCTTCTCATTGGTCAGAAAGCTGTTGGCTCTGAACCACCCGGATCACCCGGTGCCACGGGTTGAAGTGGTCTTGATCTCCCGTAATAGTGCAGATACCGGACTCAGGGTATTTAATTCAATCCAGCACTATGGACTTGAGATTTCATGTGCCGCCTTTTCAGCAGGTGAAAGCCCCTATCGATATGTCAACCCATTCAGTGCCCATCTTTTTCTCTCCGCAGACCCTGATGATGTCCGCAGCGCGCTGAGCAATGGGCTGGCAGCAGCAACCATACTTCCCTCTCATACAGGACATAGTGAAACCATCGATAATCAGGTCAGAATCGCTTTTGATGGTGATGCCGTGCTCTTCTCTGATGAGGCAGAGCGGGTTTTCCAGGCCGATGGTTTGGAGGCGTTTGCTCGTTCAGAACAGCAGGCGGCTTCAAAACCCCTGCCAGGAGGGCCGTTCAAACGAGTGCTCTCTGCACTCCATCAACTGCAGTCTGATTATGGTGCTGATAGCTCTCCGATACGAACCGCTCTCTTTACTGCCCGTTCCGCACCTGCCCATGAACGGGTCATCAGAACACTGCGTGCCTGGGAGATCAGGATCGATGAGGCGCTCTTTCTGGGGGGGAAGGAGAAGGGTGAATTTCTCAGGGCTTTTGGCGCTGACATCTTCTTTGACGACCAGCAAGGCCACTGTGATTCGGCAAGACAACACGTCCCCACCGGCCATGTTCCCCATGGGGTTACTAATCAGGATAATGATTCCGGGGATTTAGAAAAGTGAATCGGGACAACAGGCCTATTGTAAATATTTTCAGCAAGACGGCACTTGTCGGCTCTTTGATGGTGGTGCTTGTTAACCAGGCAGCTGCTGGATTGCCTGTTGCCGTGGGGGGGATGGCCCTGCCCAGCCTGGCGCCAATGCTCGAAACCGTTCAACCCGCGGTGGTGAACATTTCCACTACCAGCTATCTCAGTCCTGGCTCCAGTCGTCTCTTTCAGGACCCTTTTTTCCGACAGTTTTTTGACCTTCCGGAGAGAAGGCAGCGCAGTCAGAAGGAGACCAGTCTGGGTTCGGGGGTTATTTTTGATGCAAATGCAGGTTATGTGGTCACCAATGTTCATGTCATCGAAGGGGCTGATGAGATCAGGGTTACCCTTGCTGACGGGCGACAACTTAATGCAGAGGTGGTCGGTCTCGATGCAGAGACAGATATTGCAGTTATCAAAATACCAGCAAAGAAGCTGAAGGCCATCCGACTCGGAAATTCCAGCAGATTACGGGTCGGTGATTTCGTGGTCGCCATTGGTAATCCGTTTGGCCTTAATCAGACCGTGACATCAGGTATTGTCAGCGCCCTGGGAAGGACGGGTCTTGGCATCGAGGGCTACGAAGACTTTATCCAGACCGATGCCTCGATTAATCCCGGTAATTCCGGAGGTCCGCTGGTTGATCTCAATGGAGAGCTGATCGGATTGAATACCGCCATCTTCTCAAAAAGTGGCGGCAACATCGGGATTGGTTTTGCGATTCCGGTTGATATGGTGAAAAAACTGGTTGCTCAGCTGGTTCAGTTTGGTGAAGTGAAGCGGGGCCAGCTGGGAGTCATTGTTCAGGATCTGACTCCGGAGTTGGCTCAGGCATTTAACCTGTCAGATAGCCATGGAGCAGTTATTGCAAGGGTGCTTGAAGGCTCCGCTGCTGACAGTGCCGGGCTGAGGGCGGGTGATATTGTTCTCGAGCTGGATCATCAAAGGTTACGCAATGGTGCCGATCTTAGAAATGGGATAGGTCTGATGCGAGTTGGCAAGAGTATCCAACTCAAACTGATTCGAAAAGGTGTTACCCGCGATGTGATCATTCAACTGAGTGAGGCCAGAGCCGAAACAAGCGAAGCAGGCCAGACCATTGATGGGGGTCGTCTCCATCGGCGTCTTGATGGGGCACTGCTTGGCCAGCACTATTCAGATCAATACCCGAATGAGGGTGGTGTCGTGATTGTCGAGATTGAAAAAGGGAGTGCTGGGGCCAGGGTGGGGCTAGAGCCGGGAGACCTGATTGTCTCGGTAAACCGACGGGAGATCACTACCTTAAGCGAGATGGAGCAGGCAGTTCGAATCAATGATAAGTCGCTCCGCCTAAACATACTCAGGGGTAACAGCGCGCTTTTCCTGGTACTAAGATAGCCTTTTGCCTAGAGATGACTAATTCAGATTCTTGCTGGGGTTGATGTATACTCCTGCGCCTGCGGCCTATTCGTTGGTGGTTGGAATAGCTTGTAGCGGTGAATTTCAACAGTTTTTCACCGGATATCCGGCAAACTAAAGAACAAGAGAGAGAGATGGCTGACTTCCAAATTGCCCCTTCAATCCTTTCGGCAGACTTTGCCCGTCTGGGAGAGGAGGTTTCCCAAGTATTGGCTTCCGGTGCCGATATAGTCCATTTTGATGTCATGGATAACCACTATGTGCCCAATCTTACTATTGGGCCACAGGTCTGTGAGGCACTCATTAATCATGGGATTACCGCTCCTATCGACATCCACCTGATGGTCAAGCCAGTAGATCGGATTATTCCTGATTTTGCAGCTGCCGGAGCGACCTATATTACTTTTCACCCCGAGGCTTCTGAGCAAGTCGACCGCTCTTTGCAGTTGATCCGTGATGAGGGCTGCAAGTCGGGCCTGGTCTTTAACCCGGCCACCTCCCTGGACTATCTTGAGTGGGTGATCGACAAGGTCGATATGGTGTTATTGATGTCAGTCAACCCAGGGTTCGCAGGGCAGACGTTCATCCCAGCTACCCTTGAAAAATTGCGACAGGCACGAGCCATCATCGATGCCAGTGGAAGGGATATACGTCTGGAGGTTGATGGCGGGGTCAAGGTCGACAATATTGGTGAAACGGCCAAGGCCGGCGCCGATACGTTTGTTGCCGGTTCAGCTATTTTTGGTGCGGGCCAATCTTCAGACCCGAACAGTTATGACACGGTCATAGGAGCGATGCGCCAGGAGCTCTCAAACGCCCGAAACCATTGACCGCCTTGATCCCGGCAGAGGCCATTCTGATCGATCTTGATGGAACGCTGATTGATACTGCCCCTGATTTGGCTGGGGCAACAAATCGGATGCTGGGTTTCTTTGGCATGGCCAAGGTCACTGAAACCGAGGTTAGGCGTTGGATTGGAAATGGTGTTCCACGCCTGGTAAAGCGTGCTCTGACAGGCAAGATGGATGGGGAGCCGGAGGCGGGGCTCTTTGCCAGGGGGTACAGTCAGTTCATGGCTTTTTATGCTGAGGACCTCTGCCTGAAAAGCCGCCCTTATCCAGGGGTGGTGGAGACGCTCGAGTGGTTGCGGGAGGAGGAATTTACCCTTGGCTGTGTGACCAATAAAGCGGCTGATTTCACACTTCCGCTGCTTGAACAGCTTGGCTTGAGAGATCTCTTCGCCTCTGTAGTGAGTGGTGACACAACACCCCGGAAGAAGCCAAGTCCTGAGCCATTGCTCTATGCGGCAGCCAAGATGGGGGTCTCGCCCTCAAGCTGTATTCTGGTAGGGGACTCAGAAATCGACATTCGGGCAGCACATTCTGCCCGGATGCCTGTAATCTGTGTCACCTATGGGTACAATCGGGGCGAAGATCTGAATGCGCTTAACCCAGCGGTTACCGTAGACTCATTTAAGCAAATCCGGCAACTGGTAATACATCGAGGGGTAATCAGCACTAATGGCCGTGCAACAGAGTGATCTGGAAGAGCTTATCAGCCAGGGATATAACCGTGTCCCACTGATGCGTGAGGTGCTTGCTGACCTCGACACCCCACTGAGCACCTATCTGAAGTTGGCGGATGGCCCCTACTCCTATCTTTTTGAATCGGTACAGGGCGGGGAGAAGTGGGGGCGTTATTCAATTATAGGCCTACCGGCAAAGAGCGTTTTCAAGGTAAGAGGAAATGTGGTCACACTGGAAGTCGGAGGTGAAGTCGTTGAACACCGGCAGGTGGATGATCCTCTTGAGGAGGTGGAGCGGCTTCAGGAGAGTTATATTGTTCCAATGCTTGAAGGACTGCCCCGGTTCACTGGTGGCCTGGTGGGCTATTTTGGCTATGACACCATTCGTTATATCGAGCCCCATCTGGGTTCTTCCCAGAAGCCTGACCCCATTGGAGCGCCTGACATCCTGTTGATGGTCTCTGAAGAGGTTGTTGTTTTTGACAACTTGTCAGGACGGCTATTTATTATTGTCCATATTGATCCATCGGTACCTGACAGCTGGGAATCAGGAAACAGAAGACTGGATGAACTGGTTTTGGCCCTCAGTGATGATCTGCCGCGTCCCTTACGCCCTGAGCACCCTCGAATAGTCAATGAAGATGATTTTGAATCTGGATTCCCCCGTGCTGATTTTGAAGATGCCGTTGAACAGGCTCGGGAATACATCACCAATGGTGATATTTTTCAGGTTGTCCTCTCGCAGCGGTTATCGGTTCCTTTCACCTCTGAACCGATTAATCTCTACCGTGCGCTCCGCACCATGAATCCCTCTCCCTATATGGTTTATATGAATCTGGAAAACGAGCGCGTCATTGGCTCATCACCCGAAATTCTGGTTCGCCTTGAGGATGGGGAGGTAACGGTTCGCCCGATTGCCGGCACCCGGCGCCGCGGAGTTGATGAGCGTGAAGATGAAGCGTTGGCTGAAGAGCTCCTCTCTGACCCCAAAGAGTTGGCAGAACATCTCATGTTGCTCGATCTTGGGCGTAATGACGTCGGCCGGGTGGCCCAGATTGGAACTGTTGTGATGACAGAACAGATGGTTGTTGAACGCTACTCACATGTTATGCACATCGTCTCTAATGTTGTTGGTGAATTGGCAAGTGAAGCCTCTGCAATAGATGTGCTGCGCGCTACTTTTCCTGCCGGCACCGTATCCGGAGCTCCGAAAGTGAGGGCATTGGAAATTATTGATGAGTTGGAACCGGTAAAGCGAGGCATCTATTCAGGGGCCATCGGCTATATAGGCTGGAATGGCAACATGGATACCTGTATTGCCATAAGAACTGCCGTAGTCAGTGACAATATATTGCATATTCAGGCAGGCGCTGGAATCGTCGCTGATTCAATTCCCGAGCAGGAATGGAACGAGACAATGAACAAGGGCCGGGTTATTTTCAGGGCTGTCGCCATGGCCTGTGCCGGGCTGGATGGGGTGGCATAGTCGGAAGTTGACAACATGACCCTGCTGATCGACATTCGTCGATGGCATCCGGTAACCTGTAATAACCGGAAAAACTGATCAAAAAGCCGAGGCCGTTGATTGAGATGCCCCGCTGAGTAGGGAACATTTCCTCTGCCTGTTGCTGCTGCATGAAGACCCCGCTCCGGCGGGGTTTTTTTGTCATCACCCAATCCAGGCAATAATCTTTCCCAGTGAGCCACAAGTTTGCAGCAGGCGTTTGATTACTGGGGTCACCTATCAGCAAATGTGATGGGGATCACAATCCAGACCGGGCTGCCTGGCTCTGTGTGATAGCCATCACTTACACCCCGTGACTTATTGCCCAAAATGGCGTTACTGGAACTAATCAGGTGAACCATTAACAGGAGATATTCGAATGAACAGGCAGGAACAAGAGTCTAAAACAGTTTGCGGCGGATTGAGTCGCCCCTTGGGGAAGAAGACGATGGAACACAATAGGTCAAAAGGCATGTTTGGACGAATTATCGGACTGACCTATGCACTATTTAATTATTTATCAGCTATTTTGGTGCTTGGGTATGGGATTTTCTGGTACGCGAACCTGTATGTTCCTGTGACCATTGATTCCGGTGCAAAAGTGTCATTAACAACAGCATTATTGGTTAACACACTCTTAATGCTATTTTTTGCTGTGCAACATACCATTCAGGCACGACCCTGGTTTAAGAAATTATTTATCAAATGCACTCATAAGAGTATTGAACGGTCTACCTATGTGCTTTTTTCAAACATAGCCTTTGTGCTGTTTTATCTATTCTGGAAAGATACAGGCGGTCATATTTGGCAAGTTGAAAATAAAATAGGAGTAATAATTCTTTGGTCCCTGTATGGGGCTGGCTGGATGTTGGCGTTTGCAGCCATTTTCTTAAAAAATCATTTTCATTTCCTTGGTATTCGCCAAGCATTCCTGCATTTTCAGAACAAAGATTTTTCCCAGGAACCGCTGGTAAAGTTCTTTATATATTCCCTGGTTAGGCACCCTATGTATCTTGGCTTTTTAATGGCATATTGGGCGACTCCCATCATGAGTACAGGCCATTTTATATTTGCCTTGGAAATGACAATATATACATTCATTGGAATCCAATTTGAGGAAAATATGTTGATAGGATTTATTGGTAAAAAATATCGAGATTACCAAGCAAAAGTACCTATGCTAATCCCATTTAGCCGTCGAATTGTTACCCCTAAATCCTTATCTCCTGCGAATCAACCTGAATGACGGGTGTCGAACACACCGATTGGGTGACAGGGATAGAGGTGATGCAAAAATAGTTTAACAACAAATATCGTACAATTATGAGCAAATGAACCGGGGTCGCTCTTGTTTTTGGAATGTTATCCCCCTGGCTCAAATTCCCCCGGCGGGATACTCGTTTATCCTTTCAAATGTGGCGTCATGTGGATCAACATGATGTGAGTTTCAAATGTTGATAATCTATTATTGATGCTACATATTGCAGGTATAACAGAGCAGTCTTATATCAGAGCCAGTTTAATGATCGCGGAAAAAGCTGCTGAACATCTTGGAAGTATAAAATGAGAGACGTTACTCTATCTATTACAGACGCACAGGGTCTTGTCGTCAGTATTCTTGAACACCATCAAACCACAACAGAGAATGCAGCGCATGTGGCAAAGGCCCTTATCGCCGCTGAGATGGACGGCCAGCGGGGGCATGGGCTTTCCCGTGTGCCATCCTATGTTGCCCAATCAGTATCCGGCAAAGTGAACGGGAAAGCTGTTCCGATTGTGGCCGAGAGAATGAGTGCAGCAGTACGCATCGATGCTGCCAATGGGTTTGCCTATCCGGCCTTCGACCTTGCGATTTCAGAACTGACAACTCTTGCGCGTGAGATGGGTATTGCAGCGGCATCAGTTTTTCGTTCTCACCATTTTGGCCAGGCCGGTTATCACGCAGAGCGTTTGGCAAATAACGGCCTGGTCGCGCTTGTTTTTGGCAACAGTCCGCAAGCCATCGCCCCGTGGGGTGGTAACAGAGGTGTTTTTGGCACCAATCCGATTGCCTTTGCCGCGCCTCGAATCGACAACATCCCCTTGCTGATTGATCTGAGTCTCAGCAAGGTGGCCAGAGGTAAGGTGCTGGTCGCCCAGCAGAAAGGGGAGTCAATACCGGAGGGCTGGGCGCTTGATCAAATGGGCCACCCAACGACTGATCCAGGTGAAGCATTGAATGGGACCATGCTGCCAATGGGTGGAGCCAAAGGGGCTGCACTGGTACTGATGGTTGAGATTATGGCCGCAGGTTTAAGTGGTGCCAACTTTGGCTATGAAGCGACATCCTTCTTTACCGCAGAAGGTCCCCCCCCAGGTGTGGGACAATTGATGTTGGCTTTTGACCCGATGTTTTTTTCTGGTGGGGCTTTTTCCATCCGGCTGGAGGAGTTACTGTCGGAAATACTGACTCAGGACAATGTCAGGCTGCCGGGAACACTGCGAAGTGCCCTACGTCAAAAAGCCCGGCAGGAAGGGCTGTGCATACCATCTGAACTATTGGATGAGTTGAAGGCACTGAATCAATGAGGGTGGCCTTCAGGCTCGCATTTTTTAACAAATGGTTGTGAGAGAGCAAGGGATAGGAATTTGCTTTTGGCAGATGTGAGGGATTGCACTATCAATGGATCCGACACCATGTCGTTGTCTGTTTTACATCACCCCTGTTATCGATAATGGCCATTTCACCCCCTCCTCTCTTTACTTTTGATTCCACAACACAAAATTTGCTTATTTTTGTGATTGTTTTCAAGCACTAATACTATCACCCAATCACTGCAGGGTACCCTGTTTGGTATGAGAAAAGGGTTTAGGAGATATCAGGGTAAAGTGACAAGTAAGCGAGAACTGGCTGTACTTAGACCACTCTTCCTCATCGGGTATTTTTGATATATCCGGAGTCTGGATTGTCCGGAATAGAGTTAATCTGCCAGGCTAGTATATTTCTTGATAATTGCAATCTTTCCCGCCGCACAAAACTGAAATAAGCATGAGTTCTTACCGAGCAGCAATGAAGGAGTAATTGCGAACTAATAAATAAGTTAATCTAAAGTCCTCTTCTCAACTCAAGTCGTGCCTGTTCGGCGGATGAAATTTCGTCTTCCGATGGGTTGGAAATAAGATCGACGATATTTCGTAACGACTTTTCTTTTCTTTTTTGAAAACGCTGAATTTTTTCGTCCGTAATTCGCTCTATATTCTTGGGTACAATACTGAAAATGTTGTGTACCTTATTACTCGGGTAGAGGCTCTGAACCATATACTCGAAGTAGCCCAAGTATTTCAGTATCGGATAGATAAACCATTTTGGGAGTCTATCAATAAACTTATTGCCATCGAGATGAAGGTCAAAAAACATCGTAATATAGGAGAATTTTACGGTTGTGTATTTGAGACTAAGTCGCGGATTCTTTTTTTCTTCTAGCTTTTGATTCTTCTCAAACATCGTGCGAATAACACTTTTAGCTCTTCCATTTTTTCTCAAATGGTCATGATAGGTTCTCGACGCTTCTAATTTAACCAACCACTCCCAGAAGAGCAGTTCTTTGACGGGCGCCCCGTTCAGATTGACGTAATACCTTTTGTAGGTTCCTGCATTTGTTACATTTTCCAAGTATTTTCCTGCGCCTTCATGAGTAGTGTTAATAACACCGACATGTTCTCCGTACTCATAAAGAGGTGTTCCCGGTAAAGGGAGAGCATAGAAGAGGTCGTATCCCATCGTCTTGGGATGAGTTCCCAGAAGGCGTGCGATTCTTCCAATAAATCGCCCGGTCTCCATCGCCGTTTGTTCCGTTTCTCCGGGCATTCCCAACATCAAGGCTAAGGGCGAGAAAACACCAGATTCAATGCAACTTTCAATAGCGGTTGCCACATCTTCAAGCTTGAAATTCTTCTCCATAATATCAAGAATCTTTTGACTCCCTGTTTCGACACCGAACTTAAGCGCAGAGCAGTTATGCTCTTGGTAAAACTGGATATCCTTATGTTTGACACTTCTGCATCGAACCCCCGTGGCAATCCACAGCAAGTCAAGCTTCTTCATTAGCTCCGCAATTTCGTAGGTATGCTTTCGGTTTGACCCAAAATTCTCATCGAGGATCTGGATAAAGCCGACGTCGAATCGGTCCTTGAGCATAATGAGATGATCTTCAAGGGAGTCATTATTTAATGTTCTGTAGCCTTTGGTGCTTCTCTGACAGAAAGTGCAACGAGCAACGCATCCTTTTGAAACAAAGACCCCTGCAACATGAGGTTTACGATGGGATTCAAAGGCCCTTGGGTCAAAAGAAAACCAGCCGGTTTCAAGGCCAACCCTTAGATAGTTGTTGAGCAATTCTGGTTTATCTTGTAACCCCTGCAAGAGGATGTCGTAATCAGGAAATGGAATCTCACTGGGTGGAATATGGGTCTCAAAGCCATTGAAGATAATTTGATTCTCCTCGTTATAAAAACAGAGGCCTTTTATTTTCTTGAGTTTTTCGTATTTAATTTCTCTGCCGAATTCCTTGACATAATTAAGGAAATTCACCCAGGCAATTTCGCCGTCCCCATGAACAGTTAGCTCCACATTTGTATTCTTGAGAACAGCTTCCGATGAAGCCGCTAGATTTCCACCCATAATAATCCAAGCATCGGGACACGTTTCTCGAGCAATCGCTGAAATTCTTCTTATCTGTTGATAGGACGTTGAAACGACCGCACTTAATCCGATAACTTGTGGATTGAGTTCTAGAAAATAGTTTCTGATTTCTTCATCGTTAGGATATATCATGTCGATATCGAAAAAATCACAGTCATCTAATGAGTAACCATGCTTTTCCATCCAATGCATGAGAGAAACGATGGCGATTTTGGGGGCGACAGGTAACGGACCTTCAGACCTTTTTCGGTCAAGGGGTGTTCCTGCCCCTTCAACGGGTACTGAGCATAGACTTATCTTCATGATTCATCGAATCCTTTTTCTCTAAGTAGGCTTTTTTCCTAAAAAAAATCTGAAGCCCCTAGTTTAAACCATCACCCAAAAAGGATAGGAATTTGCTTTTGACAAATGCGGGTCTTCGACCATCAGCAGGCCCAGAACCCTGCCATTGTCTGAATTACACCACCCTTGTTTTCCTTGATTGCCATTTCGTTCCCTCCTCTCTTCTATTTTCAATCACCAACACACAATGTGCTCTAATTAGCAGCTGTTTTCAACCACCCATAACATGCAATAGCCATAGAACACCTTGCCTGTGATCAAGCAACGTTAGTGACAGGGTGGCGGATAAGCGGCACTTAAGCCACTCTATTTGATCGGCAGGCGCTAAGAGCGATGGAGCGAGGGGTCGACACCCCTGTATGGCGCAATATCGGAGGAGTGTTCATTTATTGATGGGGGTAGTGGTACGCTTCGTTATTGTCTGAATCCGAAATTCCAGGAGTAGAAAATGAGTTACCAAACGTTTGATCTGTCACTAGAGGGACACATTGCACACCTGCAATTGAGTCGCCCAGAGAAATATAACTCCTTGAATCAAGCTTTCTGGAGAGAGTTCCCTGAAGCGATTAGCGCCCTGGATGGCGCGGCTAAGGCCCGGGTTTTGGTGATATCCGGCAAAGGAAAACATTTCAGCGCCGGGATGGATCTAGAGGTATTCAGTAAGCCCGACCCTGATATGTTCAACGGTGAAGCCGGGCGGCGGGCCGAGGCTATGCGACGTCTGGTGATGCAGTTGCAGACCTGCTTGAGTGTTCTGGAAGAGGTCCGGATGCCGGTGATGACTGCCATCCAGGGGGGCTGTATTGGCGGCGCGCTGGATATGGTTTGCGCCAGTGATATGCGTTACTGCACCGAAGATGCCTATTTCGTGATCAAAGAGACTGAGCTGGGCATGACGGCTGATTTGGGTACGCTGCAACGATTACCACAGCTGATCTCTTCAGGGCTCGCCCGTGAACTGGCCTTCAGTGCCCGGAAATTGCCCGCCCGGGAAGCCTGGAGTGCAGGCTTGGTTAATCAGGTCTTTGCTGATCAGCATGAGATGCTGAGTGGGGTGATGGAGATTGCACAGCGAATAGCGATTCAATCACCACTTGCCGTGACCGGGAGCAAACAGATGATCAACTATTCCCGGGATCACTCCATGGCTGATAGCCTGAACTATATGGCCACCTGGCAGGCCGGTATGCTCCAGCCGACGGATATGATGCAGACCTTTGCCGCCAAAATGGCTGGAAAACCACCAGAGTTTGAACCCTTGAGAGCAATCAAACCGCCATTGAGCGATAATTGACGACGGTATTGAATAAAGCAGGAAAACAGATCCAACTGAATCATTGAGAGTGAAAATATGACTACTGATCACCAACACGCCACCTATCCTAAATTGTTTCAACCGCTGGATTTGGGGTTTACGACGTTAAAAAACCGGGTTTTGATGGGTTCGATGCATTTGGGGCTGGAAGAGATTTCCGGTGGTTTTCAGCGCCTCGCCACGTTTTACTCGGAACGAGCCAAAGGAGGGGTTGGACTCATTGTTACCGGCGGCATAGGCCCTAACGCATCAGGCGGCGTACACGCAGGAGCGGCACTGATGGTCTCGGAAAAAGATGTGGCTAATCATCAAATAGTTACCCAGGCCGTACACGATGCGGGCGGTAAAATCTGCATGCAGATTTTACATACCGGGCGATACGCCTATAACCCACAACCCGTTGCACCCTCGCCCATTAAGGCACCAATCAGCCCGTTTGTCCCTACTGAGCTGACGGCTGAGGCGATCGAGCAGCAAATCCAGGATTTTGTACACTGTGCCAACCTGGCCAAACAAGCGGGTTATGATGGTGTAGAAATCATGAGCTCAGAAGGGTATTTGCTTAATGAGTTTATTGCTGTGCGCACTAATCACCGTGATGATGAATGGGGTGGACCGTACCAGCAGCGGATTCGCTTCCCCGTGGAGATCGTGCGTCGTGTTCGGGAAGCTGTTGGCTCAGACTTTATTATCATCTTTCGCCTCTCCATGCTTGATCTGGTTGAAGGCGGCAGCACTACTGAGGAAGTGATCGAGCTGGGCAAAGCGGTAGAGCAGGCGGGGACCACCATTATCAACACTGGCATTGGTTGGCATGAGGCCCGCATCCCCACTATCGCAACCAAAGTGCCTCGCGCGGCGTTCACCTGGGTTACAGCTAGAATTCGGGCTGAACTGAATATCCCGACCATTACCTCCAATCGCATTAATACACCCGATGTGGCCGAGTCAGTGTTGCAGCGTGGTGATGCTGATATGGTCTCAATGGCACGGCCATTCCTGGCTGACCCCGAGTTTGTAAATAAAGCGGAAGCAAATCATGCCCAAGAGATCAATACCTGTATCGGCTGTAACCAGGCCTGTTTGGATCATGTCTTTGCCGGCAAAGTAACCAGCTGTCTGGTTAATCCCCGGGCCTGCAATGAGCAGGAGTTGGTGATTACAAAAACCGATCAGGTAAAAAAACTGGCCGTGGTGGGTGCTGGCCCTGCAGGGCTGGCGTTTGCCACCACGGCGGCGAAACGGGGACATCAGGTCACTCTGTTTGATGCTGCTGATGAAATCGGGGGGCAGTTTAATATTGCCAAGCGCATTCCGGGTAAAGAGGAGTTTTATGAAACGCTGCGCTATTTTTCACATCAGTTGGGGTTAACCGGGGTAACCCTCAAATTGAATACCCGTGTAAAAGCACAAGACCTTATGGGTGCTGGCTTTGACGAAGTTATTCTAGCTACCGGTATTGTCCCGAGAGCTCCAGGCATTGAAGGCATTGATCACCCCATGGTGTTGAGTTATCTCGATGTCATGAATGGCGCTGAAGTGGGTGCCAAAGTAGCCGTCATCGGTGCCGGCGGCATAGGTTTTGATATAAGCGAATTTTTGGTCCATCAGGGTGAATCCACGAGCCAGAATGTGGAAGCTTTTATGGCAGAGTGGGGCGTGGATATGTCCATGCAGGCACGTGGTGGGGTTGAAGGAATAGAGCCTCAGGTTCCTAAAGCCGCTCGGGAGGTCTTCCTGCTGCAGCGAAAAGCTTCCAAGGTGGGTGCCGGGCTGGGTAAAACCACGGGTTGGATTCATCGCGCTGGCTTACTCAATCGCGGGGTCAAAATGATACCTGGCTGCGAATATCAAAAAATAGATGATCAAGGCCTGCATCTGTTAGTCGGTGGTGAGCCTCGACTCCTTGAAGTTGATCATGTGGTGATCTGTGCAGGGCAGGAGTCAAAACGGGATTTGGCGGATCAAATAAGCGGACTGCCTCTCCACCTCATCGGCGGGGCAGATGTGGCTACAGAGCTGGATGCGAAACGGGCGATTGACCAAGGGACCCGATTAGCGGCTGAAATTTAAATCACAAGCAGCGGTTTTTTTTGCAGTAAAGAGATACTGGATGAACAAAGCGATCACGGTTCCTACATCATATGTGCGTTCACTTCTGAAATCTCTGGATGCCTCTGAGTCAGACTTGCAGGTGTTGCTGGATGCTGCGGAGATTACGCCCCTTGACTTTGAACAACCTGAATTCCCCGCCTCCAAATACGGAAAGCTGTATCAGAAGGTGATGTGGGTGATGCGGGATGAATCCTACGGCATGCCCAGCGGGGGGCAAGTGCCAAATGGCACATTCCGAATGATGTGTCTGTGTGTGATTCACTGCAAGAATGTGGGGCAAGCCATCCAACGCTGCTCGGAGTTTTATGAAATAAGTAGTGGTGCCCGCATAAAGCCTACATTGAAAGTACGGGGGCGGCATGCACGGGTAGCAATGGGACCTGTGGATTCCCTAAGCCGGAAAGCGTTTATAGATATTATTCACACCAGTAGCGAAATCGCCATGCGGACCGCTCTGTCGGTGTGGCATCACTACATCTGCTGGTTAGCGGGCAGGAGACTCCCGCTGGAATCGGTCAGCTTCAGTTTTGCAAAACCCTCCAATGCCATGGAGTATGAGGTGTTGTTTCAATCCAAAATACGTTTCGGCCAGCCAGAGAATGCGATTGGGTTTGCCGCTTCGCTGCTGGAGTTTCCTGTTGTACAGACCGAGGAGAGTCTGCAGGGTTTTCTAAAGACAGCCCCATATCAATTATTAGTAATGGTGGATGATGACAATAGTTTGAAATCTCAAGTGCAGGCAATCATCGGCCGTGATTTCAGTCGCGAGCTGCCCAGTGCTGAAAGTGTTGCTGAGATTCTTCATATGTCAGTGACCACGCTGCGGCGGCGTTTGCAGAAACAAGAGACCTCATTTCAAACGATTAAAGATGAATGCCGCCGTGAAGCGGCAACCAACTACCTGAGTTGTCCCGAACTGAGCAATAACGATGTAGCCGAACTGATGGGGTTTGAGGAGACAAGCGCTTTTTTTCGCTCATTCAAAAAGTGGACGGGCATGACGCCCGGTGATTATCGTCGTAGTGCCCTGTGACGGGAGCGGAAAGAGACCGTAACTGACTGCTTTTGTTATCGCTATTGATCCCACTCTTTGAACCACATCCCTCGTGCTTGCTCCAAATATCAATACATTTTGCTTGGTTTGATTATAGTGATTGATTTTGTCATTAAAACGGGCGTTAAATGACATTGAATGTTTTTTTTTCGGTAATTAGACTGTCAGCGTTTACTAAAAGCCCCTTTCTGTTTTCCACGAAAGGATAAATACAGCTTCGTTTTATATTTGATCCGGCGCTGGACAACAACCATTAGGTGAATGAATGATCTATCAAGGAAAAGCCCTCAAGCTGAACCATCTTGGCGACAGCATCTTTGAACTGCAGTTTGACCTTGAAGGCGAATCGGTCAATAAGTTCAATCAAACGGCCCTGACCGAGCTGGATGAAACGGTAAAGCTGCTGCAACAGCGTGATGACCTTAAAGGGCTGCTGATCAGCAGCGCCAAAGATGTTTTCATCGTCGGTGCAGATATCACCATGTTCCATGGGGTGTTTGAAAAACCCGATGAAGAGATCATGGCGATGAATATGGCGATCAATGGAACATTTTCAGCGATTGAAGACCTGCCGTGTCCCACCGTAGTCGCGATCAATGGTTTGGCCCTTGGCGGCGGTTTTGAACTTGCCTTGAGTGCGGACTATCGAGTGATGGCTGAGGGTGCCAAAGTGGGTTTACCCGAAGTAAAACTCGGCATCTTCCCGGGTTGGGGGGGAACTGTTCGCTTGCCGCGGATGATTGGTGTGGACAACGCATTTGAATGGATCTGTGCAGGAGGTGAGAAAAAAGCCAAGGATGCCTTGTTTGAAGGGGCGGTCGATGTGGTTGTTCCGCTTGAGAAAGTGCGTGATGCTGCGCTCGATCTATTGGCCCAGTGCAATACCCCACACCCCAATGGCGGGGCCAGCAAACTGAACTATCTTGCCAGGCGCGAAGAGAAGCAGCAGCCCTTGAAATTAGGTCAGTTGGACAGCCTGATGGCCTTCGAAACAGCCAAAGGTTTTGTCGCCGGTAAAGCGGGTCCTCACTATCCTGCCCCTGTGGCAGCGATCAAAACGATTCAGAAACATGCGGCCCTGGGGCGTGATCAAGCCATCGCGGTTGAAGCCAAGGGTTTTGTTAAAGTAGCCAAGACTGACGTATGCCGTCACCTGGTGGGGCTGTTTCTAAGTGATCAACAGATCAAGAAAGCCGCAGCATCCCTGGCATCAAAAGCGTCTAAGGTTGACCGGGCGGCCGTATTGGGTGCGGGCATAATGGGGGGCGGCATAGCGTACCAATCTGCCAGTCGTGGCACCCCTATTTTGATGAAAGACATCACCGAACAGGCCCTGCGGCTGGGCCTGGATGAGGCCTCCAAGCTGTTGACCAAGCGAGTAGATAAAGGCCGAATGACCAACAGTAAAATGGCATCGGTCCTGAGTAGTATTCGTGCAACCCAGAGTTACGGCGACTTTGCTGATGTCGATCTGGTCGTAGAGGCAGTGGTGGAGAATCCAGCGGTTAAAGCCAGCGTTCTGGCTGAAGTGGAAGAGGCTGTGAGCGAAGGGACCGTATTGGCATCCAACACCTCTACCATCTCGATATCAACATTGGCAGAGGGTTTGAAGCATCCAGAAAATTTCTGCGGGATGCATTTCTTTAACCCCGTACACCGCATGCCCCTGGTCGAAGTGATTCGCGGCGCACAGTCCAGTGAGCATGCGATAGCCACCACAGTGGGTTATGCACAAGCTATGGGTAAAACCCCCATTGTGGTTAATGACTGCCCGGGATTCTTGGTTAATCGGGTGTTGTTTCCCTATTTTGCCGGATTTGGCAAGTTGCTCGAAGATGGTATTGATTTTCAGCGCATCGACAAGGTGATGGAAAAATTTGGCTGGCCAATGGGGCCGGCTTACCTGCTTGATGTTGTAGGCATGGATACTGCGGTTCACGCCCAGAAGGTAATGGCCGAAGGTTATCCCGATCGTATGGCCAGTGATGTCCAGGGAGCCATTGACCTAATGGTGGCAGCCGGGCGCCTGGGCCAGAAAAACGGCAAGGGTTTTTATCACTACGAGCCTGATCGCAAGGGGCGTCCACGTAAAGTAGCAGCCTCAGAAACTGCCGGCTTGATCGCCCCCCTGGTCAGGCAGACTCTCGAATTAACTGATGAACAGATTGTTGAGCGCATGATGATGCCACTCTGCTTAGAGAGTGTGCGCTGCCTGGAAGAGGGTATTGTTGCTTCTGCTGCAGAGGCTGATATGGGGTTGATCTATGGTATCGGTTTCCCTCCATTCCGGGGAGGCGCCCTGAGTTATATCGACAGTATCGGCGTTTCTTGTTTCTGTGAGCAGACGAAAGCTTACGAAGCACTGGGGGCCCTGTACTGTCCAACTGTTGGCATGCAAACCATGGCGGTTGAAAACAAGCGTTTCTACGCATAATCCAAAGGGGAAAAAAATGAGCTTAAAAGCAAATGATGCAGTAATTATTGATACTGTGCGCTCCCCTATGGGACGTTCAAAGGGCGGTGCATTTCGTCATCTGCGGGCAGATGAAATGTCGGCCCAATTAGTGGATGCGCTATTGGATCGCAATCCAGAAATCAAAGCGGCAGAAGTGGAAGACTTGATTTGGGGTTGTGTGAACCAAACCAAAGAGCAGGGTTTCAATGTGGCTCGTGCAGTGGGCTTGTTGAGCCGCTTGCCGTACAGCGTTGGGGCCCAAACGGTGAATCGCCTGTGTGGCTCATCGATGTCTGCAGTTCATAGTGCCGCCCAAGCCATCCAAACCGGCAACGGTGACCTGTTTATGGTCGGTGGCGTGGAGCATATGGGACACGTGGATATGATGCACGGTTTAGATATCACCCCCGCGTTGAGTAAACATGCTGCAAAGGCATCGATGATGATGGGGCTCACGGCCGAAATGCTGGCTAAACTGCATGCCATTGGCAGGGAGCAGCAGGAGGCCTTTGCGGTGCGTTCCCATCAGCGTGCCCACGAGGCCACAGTAGAGGGGCGATTTGCTAATGAAATGATCGCCATGGAAGGGTACAACGCTGATGGTTTCAAGCGGCTGATTGAAACCGATGAGGTGATTCGGCCTGAAACGAATCTGGAAGGTTTGGCCCAACTGCGTCCTGCCTTTGATCCCAAGAATGGCACGGTGACTGCGGGCACCTCTTCTGCCATCTCTGATGGGGCTTCCGCCATGGTGATTATGTCTGCTGAAAAAGCCCAAAACCTGGGGCTGAAGCCACGCGCCAAAATCAACGCCATGGCGGTCACCGGTTGTGATCCGGCGATTATGGGTTATGGCCCTGTATCGGCATCGCAAAAAGCATTAAAGCGTGCGGGAGTGACCGTAGGTGATCTTGATCATGTAGAGCTGAACGAGGCTTTTGCAGCACAGGCGCTGGCGGTGTTGAAGGATCTGAAACTGCTCGATGTGATGGATGACAAGGTTAATTTGAATGGAGGGGCGATTGCACTGGGTCATCCACTCGGGTGCTCAGGGGCTCGAATTCTGGGTAGCTTGGTCAATGTGATGGAGCAACGCGACGGGGAATTGGGTCTTGCAACCATGTGTATTGGTATGGGTCAGGGTATTGCTACCGTAATCGAGCGTATTTAGCTCCCGGCACCGAAGGCCAGCGCCTCCTGCGGGAGACGTTTGACTTCGAGCCGATCACATTCGACGAGGCGGCCCGCAAGCGGTTCCATCCCGTCGAGTAACGCTTTTTTATTCCGAGAATTGCTTTCAAATCCCACGAAAGGGGGGGTCTGCCCAACTAATTCTCGATTGACGCTTTTTGTCAGTGATTCAGGCGTTTTATGATATTGTTCATTGTGCCGGTTTCAGCGAATCTATCAATAGAGAAACAGCTCATTGTGGCTAGGCATCAGCACATAAAATCCCACAAGAGCCGCCATTTCAGCGTAGAACCTTATCCGGTTGCGCTGATCAGAAACAACTGGAGATCGACATGCCTGAATATAAAGCACCCTTGAGAGATATCCGTTTCGTGATGAATGAGTTGCTGAATATGGAGCAACACTATGCCGAAATATCAGGTGGTGAAGAGTGCTCACCGGAGTTGGTTGACGCCATCTTAGAAGAGGGGGCCAAGTTTGCTGAAAATGAACTGGTTCCATTGAATCGTGTGGGAGATCAGGAGGGGTGCCGTTGGGATAACGGTGAGGTTAAAACCCCAACCGGCTTTAAAGAGGCCTATATCAAGTTTGTCGAGGGCGGCTGGCCCTCTCTGTCCCACGATCCAGAGTTGGGCGGTCAAGGATTGCCTCAATCGCTGGGCATGGTCATCAACGAATTGGTGGGCACGGCAAACTGGTCCTGGGGCATGTACCCTGGGCTCAGTCATGGGGCAATTAACACGATTGAAGCTCATGGTACTGAAGAGCAGAGAAAACAGTATCTGAAACCGATGGTTGAAGGTCGGTGGACGGGAACCATGTGCCTGACAGAAGCGCACTGCGGAACCGACTTGGGCCTGTTGAAAACCAAAGCGGAGCCCAATGATGATGGCAGCTACGCGATCAGCGGGACTAAAATATTTATCTCGGCCGGTGAGCACGATATGGCTGAGAATATTGTCCATATCGTCCTGGCTCGTCTACCCAATGCCCCCGAGGGAACCAAAGGTATTTCACTTTTTATCGTGCCCAAATTTAATTTGGATACTGAGGGTGATGTCGGGGAACGCAACGGTGTGAGTTGCGGTTCCCTGGAGCATAAAATGGGCATCCACGGCAATGCCACCTGCGTCATGAATTTTGACCAGGCCAGGGGTTATTTGATTGGCCCGGCCAATAAAGGTCTGAACTGCATGTTTACCTTTATGAATGCGGCGCGTATTGGCACCGCTCTACAAGGTTTGGCCCACGCAGAGTTTGGTTTTCAGAACTCTCTAACCTACGCCCGTGAGCGGTTGCAAATGCGGTCGCTCACCGGTATCAAGGCTGAAGATAAACCGGCAGATCCCATTATTGTTCATCCCGATGTACGGCGCATGCTGCTGACTCAAAAAGCCTTTAGTGAAGGGGGACGGGCGCTGGCCTATTTTGCCGCCATGCAGGTGGACAAGGCGAGCCGTGCGACCACCGAAGAAGAGCGTCAGGCTGCCGACCAACTACTCTCGTTTATTACCCCGATTGCCAAAGCCTTCCTGACCGAAATCGGTTTTGAATCGGCCAATCTTGGTCTGCAGGTTTTCGGCGGCCATGGCTATATTGCCGAGTGGGGTATGGAGCAAAACGTACGCGATTGCCGTATCTCCATGCTGTATGAAGGAACCACAGGCATCCAGGCGTTGGATCTGCTGGGCCGGAAAGTGCTCATGACCCAGGGCGAAACACTTAAGCGTTTCACCAAAATTGTACATAAGTTCTGCAAAGCAGAAGCTGAAAATGAAGCACTGGCCACTTACATCAAACCCCTGCAGGCGATCAATAAGCAGTGGGGAGATCTGACCATGAAGATCGGCATGGCGGCAACGCAGAACCGGGATGAGGTCGGTGCCGCATCGGTAGACTATCTGATGTACTCCGGCTATGCAGTACTTGCTTATTTCTGGGCAATTAGCGCCAAGGTCTCCCTGCAGGCATTGGAAGAGGGTGGCGATGATGCAGCTTTTTACCACTCAAAAATTGCAACAGCCAACTTCTACTTCAAACGCATTTTGCCTCGTACCCATGCCTTGGCAGAAACCATGGTGGCGGGTGCGGACAGCCTGATGGAGCTTGATGATTCCGCATTTGCTTTTTAACAAAACAAAGGACCGGAGTTGAGCCGGGGGCAGGTTTGGATTAGTTTTAAAACCCTCTTTGGGAGGGCCTCCGGGCAAACGATAGAAAACAGATAACTCGACATTCCGGTCGATTTTAGGAGAAAAGATAATGAGTGTTGATAGCCAATTTGAATTGATGTTGAAGCGCTTTGACAGTTCTGCAGCCGGCGGCTTAAACGCCATTTTTCAATATCAAATTGAAGATGGGGAGGCCTACCATATTTGTATCGATGAAGGGGGTTGCTCCATCAAAACGGGTGAACACGATTCACCCACAGTGACCCTGACCCTAAGTGAAGATACGCTGGCAGAGATCATGACCGGTGAAACCGATGGGATGCAGGCCTTTATGTCTGGCCAGCTAACAGTCACAGGTGATTTAATGCTGGCGACCCGCTTGCCGGAGCTTTTCCCCATCGCTTAGGATTTGTACTGGGTGGCCGTTGTCCGGGTGCCAATACCACGCAACAGTCGGGCACAGTGGCTCGGGGGTTTATAACGGGGTTTTGACCAAGCCCAGTCTCATCTGGGTCAGGGCTTGGCCTTGATTAGTTTGATATCATGCTGTTTACAGAGCCGTCGCAGTTCCCGGTTGTTACAGTCATCGGTAACAAAGGTGTGAACCTTGGAGAGGTGGCCGATTTTAATGGGGGCCGCCCGCTCAAATTTTGAGCTGTCGGCAGCCAGGATGACGTGGCGGGCATTTTCGATAATAGCCCTGGCGACGTGAACTTCCCGCAGGTCGTAATCCAGCAGGCTGCCGTCAAGGGAGATGGCGGCGGTGCCAATAACCGCAATATCAGCTCGGAACTGGCCGATAAAATCGACCGCGGCCTCGCCCAGAATGGCCCCGTCTGAACCTCTTACCACCCCGCCTGGCACCATTATTTCAATCCCCGAGCAGGTGCGCAGGTCATTGGCAATATTGACATTATCTGTAACGACTTTGAGGCCGGCATGATGTTTCAGGGCTCGGGCTATGGCGGCTGTGGTGGTGCCGACATTGATCATCACTACGGAATCATTGGGGATCAGCTTGGCGACGGTCTGACCAATGAGCTCTTTTTGTTGCGTGGCAATTTTGGTGCGCAGGTCAAAATCGGTGTACCTGATGCCGGCAAGGAGGGTGGCGCCCCCGTGAAAGCGCATGACTTCCCGGGCATCAGCCAGTACCTGCAGATCCTTGCGAATGGTCTGGGGCGAGGTGCCAAATATATCCACCAGTTCTTCCACCAATACCCTCCCATGGTGTTGTATGTATTCCAGAATGGCGGTTTGTCTGCTGTTCAGTTTGGGTTTTTCAAGCATTTTTACACGGGTCTAAGTTATAATCTTATCTGTATATGATATGAATAATTGGGAAAAACGCAACATCAAAAAGTAAATTCGAAACTGCCGGAGATGGTCGGGGGTCGATGGCCATAGAATATAGGCTGGTTTTCTGACTATGGCTTCAAGATAATAGGTTATAATTTCAAAAACCCTTTCCCGATAGCTGATATGGTAAATTGCCGGCTTAATCACGATATTTTTTGGTTTAATAAAACGGGAGAGCATCCGGCCCGGAAGGTGAAACTAAATTGGTTTTTTAGCTTGACACAAAATTTCGTTAAGTGATTAAATCGACTGAAACGAACTATAAAACGCGCCTAGCTTTACGGCCAAGGTAACCCAGTAATGGTTTTAGATTTCCTGACCCATATTCTGCGTTTTCTGATGCAGCTTAATTCTCTCGTGTTGCGTTGGGGGCGCAATATCGCCTGGGTGGCACTTGCCATTATGGTGATGGTTATCCTGCTGCAGGTGTTTTTCCGTTATGTCCTCAACAATGCCCTTGCCTGGCCCGATGAAGCGGCCCGCTTCCTGATGTTATGGATGACGGGGCTGATGGCACCCAGTGCTTTCCGCCAAGGAGCGTTTGTAGCCATTGATATGGTGCCCCAGGCCCTGCCCCGGCGACCAGGTTTGATGCTTGCCTTTGTGTTGCTGATGCTTTCTGCCATGGTCTTGCTTGTTTGTATCCATTACGGCTGGCTGCACACCATGGGGTTCGGTGGCAATTTTGATTCATCATCCCTGAAGGTGCCACTGGACTGGTTTGGTATGGCCGTGGTTAAAGTCAAATTGCGCTATATGTATGCCTCGTTGCTGGTGGGTGTGATACTGCTGCTGTCAGTTAATCTGGAACTGCTTATGACCACCATTGTACGGTTGTTGCGTCCGGATACGGTTTTGCCGGCAGACAATATGGTTTTGAGTCGGGAGCCTGGCTGATGCTGGTCTGGTTTTTGCCTGCCTTTTTGCTCTTTCTGGTTATTGGCCTGCCGGTTTTTTTCGCCCTGCTTGTAGCACCGGGACTACTGTTATGGCTCAATGGTCAGGAGCGTGATATGGCACTGCTCTACCGGAATGTATATAACGGTATGGACAGTTTCCCGTTGATGGCCCTGCCTTTCTTTATGCTGGCAGGGGAGTTGATGAACCGGGGCCGGATCACCAATCGCCTTATTGAATTTTCCCAGGCTTTGATGGGCCATCTGCGGGGTGGGCTGGCACACGTCAATATCCTTTCTTCAATGCTTTTTGCGGGCCTATCCGGGTCGGCGGTTGCCGATACATCAGCTCTGGGTTCGACTTTGATTCCGGCCATGAAGAAGAATGGCTACAGCACCAAGCTGGCGGCCGCGGTGACCGCAGCCAGTTCAGTGATTGGCCCCATTATTCCGCCTTCCGGCATTATGATTATCTATGCTTATGTAATGGGTGAAAGTGTCGCCGCACTGTTTCTGGCTGGTATTGTACCGGGGGTGCTGGTGGGCGTGGGCCTGATGGCAGTGGTGCGGTTGATGGCAGACAAGTACCAGATGCCCAAGGCCGAACGGATCGTCAAGCAGAACCAGTCGATCAGTGTGCTGGAAAGTCGGGTTTCCTTTTTTCTGCTGCGCATTAATCTGGCGGCCCTTATGGTGTCACTCTATTTTGGCCTGAGATCACTGCTGGGCTGGCTCACTGACCTTGATATTTCGGTAAATGGCTGGTTGCTGCTGTTGCTCTTCCTGCCTCTGTCCCATCTCTTCCTGCTGCAGCTGCGGCAGCGGGTATCCAGTGATTTCCGCATCATCTGCAAACGGGCAGTGGCCCCCCTGCAGACCCCCATTATTATTCTTGGCGGCATCCTGTTTGGTGTGTTTACACCCACCGAGGCGTCAGTGGTTGCGGTGGCCTATGCACTGGTTATTGCATTTTTTATTTTAAGGTCGATGAAATTATCGGATCTGCCGCAGATCCTGATCAAGTCAGCCATGAATGCCTCCACGATCCTGTTGCTGGTGGGAGCCGCAGTTGCCTTTAAGACGGTGGTCAGCCTAAGCCATGCCCCCGAACAGATGGCTGATTTTATTCTTGGGTTGAGCAACAATCCCCTGATACTTCTATTCCTGATCAATATCCTGCTGTTTGTGGTCGGGATGTTTCTTGATGCAGGACCGGCGATTATTATTCTGGGCCCAATCCTGGGTCCGATTTTTGTTGATCTGGGTGTCCATCCGGTCCATTTTGCGATCATCATGTCGGTTAATTTAACCGTAGGGCTGGCGACACCACCCATGGGGCTGGTGCTGTTTGTTGCCTCTTCCGTTTCTGGCGAACGAGTTGAATCCATTGCTCGCGCCATAATCCCATTTCTTGCTGTGGAAATTCTGGTGATCTTTTTGATCACCTATATACCGGCGATATCAATGACCATTCCCCGGGCATTGGGTTTTGCGCAGTAGGGAATTGAGAAGTACTAGTAGTAAGCCAACAAGGAGATAGATGAAGTAAAGAAACACCATGAAATTGCTTTGATCACCTACATACCGGCGATATCAATGACCGTTTCCCGGGCATTGCGTTTAGCCCAGTAGGTAATTGAGGAGTACCCGTAATTAAGTCCAACAAGGAGAGAGATGATGTTAAGAAATACCATGAAATTGCTTTTGGCGGCCATGCTGTTTGCAGGGTCAACAATTGCAGCAGCAGCCGATTTTACGATCCGGGCTACCGCCAACTCGAACGAGAATGATGAAGACTATGATGGTTTGGTGGTCTTCAAGAACTTTGTTGAAAGTGCATCCAATGGTGCCGTTTCAGTCGAGTTGTTCATTGGCACCCAACTGTGTTCCAAGGGCTCCGAGTGTTTGCAGGGTGTCGCCGATGGATCCATTGATGTCTATATTTCAACCTCTGGTGGTGCTGCCGGCATCTTCCCGTATGTCCAGGTCCTGGACCTGCCCTACCTGATGTCCGATGACCGGGTTGCTGAAGCGGTACTGGCGAGTGACTTTACCCGCACCATGCGCAAAATGGCTTTGGCTGATTCCGATAATGCGATCCGTCTGATGACCATTGGTAATACCGGTGGCTGGCGTAACTTTGCCAATACCAGGCGACGGGTAACCATGCCTTCCGATATGGCTGGTCTGAAGATTCGGACTGTTGTCGCCGACCTGCCCCAGGAACTGGTACGAGCGATGGGTGCTTCACCCACGCCAATCCCCTGGCCGGAACTGTTTACCTCGTTCCAGACCGGTGTAGTTGAAGGTTCGAAGAACGGGATTACCGATATCATGGGCATGAAGTTCCCTGATGCCGGTCTGAAGTACGTCACTCTGGATGGCCATGCCTATATGGGTGCCCTGTGGTGGATGAACAACGCCAAGTTCATGGGTATGCCTGAAGATCTGCGGCGGGTCGTTGTAGATGGCTTTGCGGCATTGCAGCAGGCTACCTTCGCTTCACCCAAGCGCAAATCCATCCAGGCCTATTCGGATTTTGTTGCCGGTGGTGGTGACCTCTACGTACCGACCCCAGCACAAAAGCAGCAGTTCAAGTCTGCCGCTGCACCGGTTTACGACTGGTTTAAAGCCAACGTAAAGGGTGGGCCGGAAATCTTTGATGCCTTGACCAGTGCTGTAGCTGAAGCCGAAGCAGGCTTGAGCGCAGGCATGGCGAAAGATATCAATTAACCCGGTATAACGACTGAACGGGCAATCTGATGCATCAGCAGGCAGGATGTCATTGGGTTGCCCACAGTTCAGAGGCTGTCTGGCAATAGGTTGTTACTCCTCTGGAGTGCAGGCTGTTGCCCGATGACCGCTAAAGCGGCGGTACTCGCCGGTAGGGCGATACAGGGTGCAACAGCAGCCGTGTGGCCCACCTGCAGGTCCGGTACAGTGTCAGCAACCCTGGGCTTTAGCGAAATGGATAGAGCCAGGACTTATAGTCGTCAATCAGGATATGAGCTTTTTCAATTTGCGCAGGCGTCATCTTCTTGACCACCTCTTCTTGGGAGATGGCGGCATCAGGATCGCCACCAATCGCAGACAATACATACCATGTGTAAGCCCGCACAAGGTCTGGTGCGGGCAGGCCCCGGCCCACTTCGTAGTACCAGCCGATACCGGACTGGGCTCCCGCATGGCCCTTCATGGAGGCGCGCAGGTACCACTCAAAGGCACGGACGTCATCCTGCTCAACGCCCAGACCGAGGGCATACATAACACCAATCAATTCTTCCGCTTCGGCATTGCCGGAACGGGCCGCTGGCCACAGCGCTTCAAGTGCTTCTGGAAAACGATTCGCCTCCATAAGATCACGGGCTGTTTCAAGCTCTGCCATGGCCATGGCTGGCCCAAGCAACAGAGCCGAGGCAATCATCGCTCGTATGGTCAATTTAATGTGCATAGGCAATTAGTCCATCAGTTGAAGTATTTTTGTATCGTCATTTCAATCTACCCCGCCATTGCTGTTTCTGCAAATGTCATCGTCGGCAGCCTCCCTGAGCCGGTGGTGCAGGCAGATTTTACTGCCTTTGACGAGCGTCAGGCGGATATTGGCCGATTGCTTTTTTATGACCCTGTGTTATCCGGCAACCGCAATATTTCCTGTGGGACCTGCCATCATCACGATTTGGGTACGACCGACGGCCTCAGCCTTGGAATTGGTGAAGGGGGTGAGGGTATCGGGGAAAACCGCACAGCAGGCCAGGGTGAAGGACGCATCAAAAGCAGGATTCCCCGCAATACGCCCGCTCTGTGGAATCTGGCAGCCCGACAGGTGGACACGCTGTTTCATGATGGGCGGGTCAGTACTTCAGATCTGTATGGCAACGGTTTCAATACCCCGGCACAGGAGTGGCTGCCAGCTGGCCTGGACCATGTGCTGGCGGCACAGGCCTTGTTTCCCATGACCTCCCGCTTTGAAATGGCGGGAGATCCGCGTGAAAATCAAGTCGGGGGTGCCATTTATGACCGGGTGGATAATGCCTGGTCGATCATTGAAAAACGGGTGCGGATTATTCCCCAGTATGGCCGAATGTTTGTCGATGCCTTTGATGATGTGAATGAGCCGACTGATATTTCCATTACCCATATCGCCAATGCCATTGCCGCCTTTGAGGGTCTGGAGTGGATCTCCCATGACAGCCCCTTCGATGCATTTTTAGCGGGTGATGCCGATGCCCTTGCCCCGGAGCAGCAACAGGGTATGGAGCTGTTTTATGGCAAGGCAGGTTGTGCCGGCTGCCATGAAGGCAAGTTTTTTTCCGACCAGGGTTTTTACGCTTTGGCGCTGCCGGCCTTTGGCCCCGGCCGTACCCGTAATTGGGATCCCTATGTACGGGATATGGGGCGCATCGCCGTTACCGACCGGCTGGAAGATGCCTACCGGTTCCGTACACCCTCGTTACGTAATGTGACATTGACCGCACCCTATGGTCACAATGGGGCCTACCCAACGCTGGAGGGCATCATTCGCCACCATTTGCAGCCGGCCAGAATGATGGCCCGGTGGAACCGGGAACTTTCCAACCTGCCCAAAGTGCCCTGGCTGGAGGAGATGGATTTTGTGGTAGAGGAGGATGCCAGGGAACAGCAGCGTCTGGCATCACGCATCGATATAGAGTCCGTCAATCTTAATGCCAAAGAGATTCGCGCTCTCGTCCTGTTTTTGCACTCCCTCACAGGAACGGACTCCATTAACGGTCGGCTGGGCCGGCCGGAAACAGTACCCAGTGGCCTGGAGGTTGATTCATGACAAACCTATTGGTACTGGGCATAGCCGTGATGGATTTTGTATACCAGGTGGATCAATGGCCTGAAGGACCACTTAAGCATCGGGCCCGGCAGTTGCAGCTGGTGGGCGGTGGTTGTGCTGCAAATGCTGCGGTGACCATAGCCCGCCTGGGTGGTTCACCGGTACTCATGACCCGTGTTGGCGATGATTTCATGGGCCTGAATATACTGTCCGACCTCAAAGCTGAAGGGGTTGATTGCCATCATGCGCAGGTGTCGGAAGGCGGCATATCACCGGTGTCTTCGGTTTATGTGAACCAGGATGGTGAACGCCAGATTGTTAATTTCCCCGGTCAGGGGCTGGCTGCGGCAGCCGGCAGCCTGAAAGCGGCCTGTCCTGATCCAGCTGCGGTTCTGGTGGATACTCGCTGGCCGGAAGCTGCCAGAACGGCCCTTTGCTATGCCCGGGATTGTGGTATCCCCGGCATTGTTGATGCAGAACCATCCATTCCTGAACAGTTGCTGGAGCTGGCCAGCCATGTGGTTTTTTCATCGCCCGGCCTGGCGGCTTATACCGGTCTTGATGACCGGCGGGCTGCCCTGATCGAGGCAGCAAAGAGGTTGCCCGGCTGGCTGGCGGTAACCGATGGCGCAGCGGGCAGTTTTTATATCCACGATGACGACATCGTCCATAGCCCGGCATTTACAGTCAATGTGGTGGATACCCTTGGGGCCGGGGATGTCTGGCATGGTGCTTTTGCCTTGTGCCTTGGGGAAGGCAGGACAGAGGCTGAGGCAGTTCGTTTTGCCAATGCCGCAGCCGCATTGAAGTGCACAGATTTTGGCGGCCGCAGCGGCATACCGGATCGAAATAAAACAGAATCTTTTTTAAGGAAGCAAATATGATTAAGCTGACACCGGGTAAATTATGGGGTATGCGTCGCTTGGCTGATCGGAACGGTTTTTTCATGATGACCGCAGTGGATCAAAGACCTCCGATCAAAACGCCCATCGCCCGGCATTATGGTCTGGATGAAGCGCCCTACGATGATGTCGCCCGCTTCAAGGCGACCCTGGTGCAGACCATGCAGGCTGGCTCAACAGCCATGTTACTGGATCCCCATTATGCCATTCCCCGTGGTCTGGTCGATTTTTCGCCCAAGAAAGGGCTGATTGTTACCTTGGAAGACTCCCTGTTTGAGGATACCGGTAATGGCCGCTATTCGGCCACCATCGACAACTGGTCAGTTGCCAAAATCAAACGAATGGGTGGTGATGCGGTAAAATTACTGGCCTGGTATCGGCCCGATGCGGATCTCCGGGTCAACCGTAAGCAGCAGGATTTTGTTAAGTCTATCGGTGAGCAGTGTGCCCACTTCGATATTCCTTTCCTGTTTGAATTGCTGGTTTTTCCCTTGGCGGGCGATACTCAACAGACTAAGGACTATATTGAGATGACCCATAAACGGCCAGAGCATGTACTTGAATCGGTAGCTGAGTTTGCCAAACCAGAATATGGTGTCGATGTATTCAAGCTGGAATCCCCTGTTGCCGCAGCCAATGTGCCGGGGGTTGGTGGAGAGGACTGGCAGTCAACCCAGCACTGGTTCGATGAGCTGGGCCAGCTGGTGAGCCGTCCCTGGGTCATGCTCTCTGCCGGTGCCGGCAAGGAGGAGTTCTTCCGCATTTTGACCCATGCCTATACAGCGGGGGCGTCGGGGTATCTGGCCGGTCGGGCAATATGGATGGATGCATTCGAGTATTTTCCCGATTGGAAGAGGATCCGCCACGCTCTGGAGCAGGATGCGAGCAAGTATATGAAAGAGTTGAACCAGTTGACCGTGACCAGAGCCCAGCCCTGGCACAAGCATGCCTGCTATCAAGGCAAAGGCCTTGATTTCTCGCCTGCTGACAGCACCTTTCGCCAGGCTTATAGAGCAATCTAGCATGCATATTGCAGTATTGCCCTTGGGGCGATCGACTTTTGATACTGAATTTGCCGCTGAGAAACTGGCTGCCATGTTTGTTGCCCTTGAGCAGACCGGCCACCTCATCAGCGGTCCACGTGTCCTGATGTGTGACCAGGCGGACTGCAGTGAGGCCCTGGCCCAAATGCAGGAGTGCAGCCCGGACCTGGTGCTGGTGTTGCAGGTGACCTTTACCGATGCGGCCTTTGTGGTAGAGGTGGCCAATGCCACCCCACAGCCCCTGGCCCTGTGGGCCGTGCCTGAACCACGGATTGGCGGGCGTCTGCGCCTGAATGCTTTTTGTGGGCTGATTCTTGCCAGCCACGCCCTGGGGCGTAATCATCGCCGGTTTTCCTATCTGTATCATGATCCTGCCGACCGCAAGGTGGGCCAGCCGCTGCTGGAGTTCCTTGATGGGCGCCGCCGCTCCAGAGTGGTGGAGGGGCATGCTGCAGTCCCGGCAGGAGCCGTCCTGCCGGAATCATTACGCAACCTGCGCATTGCCCGCATAGGCCAGCACCCGGAAGGTTTTGATACTTGTCGCTATGATCGGCACTCCATTCAGGCGCTGATGGGTGTTGAAGTTGACGAGCTTCAACTTGATGATCTGTTCCAGCGGGCCAGAAGCCTGCCGGCTGATGCATTGGCAGGATATAAAGAGCGGGTGGCTGGAGATCTCGACAACCTGGATGAGCTGGATGCAGGTGAAGTAGATCGATCGATACGGCTGGCCGGGGCCCTGGACAGCCTGAGACGTGAAGGCGGCTATGATGCCATGGCTGTACGCTGTTGGCCGGAAACCTTTACTGAGTATGGTGGTGCCGTCTGTGGCCCGGTATCGATGCTGGGTGAAGCCCGGGTGCCGTGTGCCTGTGAAGCGGATGTTTACGGAGCCCTGAGCCAGTTGATCCTGCAGCATATTGCCAACCAACCTGTCTTCCTGGTGGATCTGGTGGATCTGGACCAACAGGACAATAGCGGGGTGGTATGGCATTGTGGCCAGGCACCGGTATCCATGGCGGCCCGGCCAGCAGAAATGCAGGCCACTGTACACACTAACCGCAAAATGGCCCTGCTCTACGAATTTACCCTGAAGGCGGGCCGGGTGACCCTGTTCCGTCTCTCCCAGGCCTACGGCACTCCCAAGCTGGTGATTGCAACCGGTGATATGTTGGCCCGGCCTATGGCCTTTACCGGCACTTCCGGGGTAATCCGGTTTGACCAGCCGGCCAGTGTGGTGCTGCCGGCAGTGGTGGACAGTGGTCTGGAGCACCATATGGTGCTGGCCTATGGCGATTATCGGCAGGCTTTGTGTCAAGTTGCCGCAGCACTGGATTTACCGGTGATTATTCTTGGAGAAGAGCATGGATAGCATCCGCTATGGCCTCATTGGGGCCGGCATGATGGGCCAGGAACATATCCGCAATATCAACCTGTTGCCGAATACCCGTATTACCGCTGTGGCAGACCCCAACGAGCCCATGCGCAGCATGTCCGTGGCTCTGGCCGGAGACCAGGCCACCGGGTTTGCTGATTTCCAGCAGTTGCTGGCAGCTGATCTTTGTGATGCTTATGTTATTGCCGCGCCCAATGATCTCCATGCCATGATCATGACGGAGGTGATGAAAACCGACAAACCCATATTATGTGAGAAACCCATCACTACAACAGTGGCCGATTGTAACGCCCTGCTGCACCAATCCAGGGACCGCAAGGCACCGGTCTGGGTTGCCATGGAGTACCGCTATATGCCACCGGTACAGCGTTTGATGGCCCTCCTTGATGAAGGCCGGGCCGGCCCGCCACGGATGATGAGCATTCGTGAACACCGCTTTCCGTTCCTGCCCAAGGTGGATGACTGGAACCGGTTCAGTGCCCGAACCGGGGGGACTCTGGTCGAAAAATGCTGTCATTTCTGGGACCTGATGCGGCTGGTGCTGCAAAGTGATCCAGTGCGGGTGTTTGCATCCGGCGCCATCGATGTCAATCATGTTGCTGAGCGCTATGACGGCAGACAGCCTGATATTCTTGATAATGCCTATGTGGTGGTTGATTTTGCCAATGGTGCCCGGGCCATGCTGGATTTATGCATGTTTGCCGAAGGCAGTTACTGGCAGGAGGTTATTTCGGTCACCGGTGATCGGGCACGTATAGATGCCCTGATCCCCGGCCCGGCCCGTTTTTCCATCGATGGCGAGGAGCGTAATGCCGAGGTAGTGGTCGCAGATCGCAAGGACAAAAAGGAAGTGCGGGAAATCGTGCCTGTGGATGAAACCATACTGCAGGCCGGCGATCACCATGGCTCTACTTTCTTCCAGCACCAGCGCTTTGCCGACCTGGTCCGCAATGGTTCGGGGGAGCCTGAGGTCAGCCTTGAGGATGGTTACTGGTCGGTGCTGGTGGGAACCGCCGCTGAACAGAGTGCAAGGCGGGGGGAGGCCGTAGTATTAACGGCACTTAAGAGATGATCCTGATTACTGAATTTATGGATGCCGCTGCTGTGGCAGCCCTGCAGAGCCGGTTTGAAGTCGACTATGCTCCGGAGCTGGCGGACCGGCAGGAGGATATTCCTGCCCGCCTTGTGGGCAAGCGGGCCCTGATTGTCCGCAATCGTACCCAGGTCACGGCCGCCCTGCTGGCCAGCGAGCCCGGCCTTTCGTGCATCGGCCGGCTGGGTGTGGGCCTTGATAATATTGACCTCGATGCCTGTCAGCAAGCCGATTGCCAGGTCTATCCGGCCATTGGAGCCAATGCCCTGGCGGTGGCGGAATATGCTGTAACCATGGCCCTGTTATTGCTGCGTGGTGCCTACGCTTCCACCCCTGCGGTAATCGCAGGTCACTGGCCCAGACAGGCCTGCATGGGGTCTGAACTGGGGGGCAAGACTTTGGGGCTGGTGGGTTATGGATCCATAGCCCGGGAGACGGCCCGACTGGGCACGGCCCTTGGAATGGAGTGCATGGCGTATGACCCGTTACTCCCAGCCGCTGATCCGGCCTGGGGCAATACCCGCCAGACCTCCCTGGATGAACTTTTTCAACAGGCCCATGTGGTCAGCCTCCATGTGCCGTTAACTGACAATACCCGCAATATGGTGGATCGAGCCAGGCTGGCCCAGATGCAACCCGATGCAGTGCTGATCAATACTGCCCGCGGCGGCATTGTTGATGAAACGGCCCTGGTGGAGGCCCTGGCTGGAGGGCGCCTGGGTGGTGCAGTCCTGGATGTGTTTGCTACAGAGCCCCTCGACAGTGGAGCAGGCAAGCGCTTTGAAAATGTGCCCAACCTGATCCTGACGCCCCATATTGCTGGCGTTACGGTGGAGTCAAACCAGCGTATTTCGGCCCTTATCGCCAAAAAAATCAGTCAGCATCTGGATCGATAGGATGAGTGCTGCATTATTTGGCTATCTGCCGGACGGCCAGCCGGTTCACCGCATCACCCTGTCGGGTCATGGGTTGACGGCCACTATTCTCGACTATGGGGCCATTGTTCAGGATTTAAGGCTGCAGGGGCATCAACCGGCCCTGGTACTGGGTTTTCACCAGTTGGATGACTATCTGCAGCACTCTCCCTATTTTGGTGCCATTGCCGGTCGCTGTGCCAACCGAATTCGAGATGGTCTGGTGCAACTGGATGGCCAGCGGTTCGAGCTGGACCGCAATTTTCTCGGTAAGCACTGTCTCCATGGAGGTTCTGCCGGCATGGGCAAGCGTCTGTGGCGGCTTGACGACACCACCACCACTGCAGTGACCCTCACCATCAGCCTGGCCGATGGTGATATGGGTTTCCCCGGTAACCTGACAGCCCGGGTGACCTACCAATTAATGCCCGGCGGCACCCTCGATATCGTGATGGAAGCTACCACGGACCAGCTGACCTTATGCAATCTTGCCCATCACAGCTACTTTAACCTTGATGGCTCCAGCTCAATTCTGGACCATCGACTGCAGGTGCTGGCACAACACTATAACCCCGTTGATGGGGAGCTGATTCCCACCGGCGAGATCCGTCCGGTGGCAGATACCCAGATGGACTTGCGTCAACAGCAGGCCCTGGTTGAGACCGGCGATGAGGGCAGGACGGCAGGGCGCAGGCTGCTTGATCATAATTTTTGCCTCTCCCGGCAGCGTGCCGCATTGCGCCATGTGGCCACACTGGCCAGCCCATTGTCGGGGGTTTCCATGCGCTTGCACACCACCGAGCCGGGGCTGCAGATCTACACCGGTGGCAAGATAAATTGTCCGGTTCCCGGGCTTGATGGTATGGTCATGGGGGCCAATAGCGGTATAGCCATGGAACCCCAAACCTGGCCCGATGGGATTCACCAGCCACAGTTTCCCCAAGCCACCCTGCAGCCTGGTGAACAGTATCTGCAGCACACCCAGTATATATTCGATAAGGAACAGCCATGAACACCAGTACCGACTTTAAAAAATTCCTGCCCAACGCCAACTTGATTAATGGCCACTGGATCACGGCTGAAAGCGGTGCCTCGATCGAAGTAACCAATCCTGCCGATGGCACTATTATCGGACAGGTCCCCAATTGTGGTGCCGCTGAGACCGGTTCTGCAATTGATGCGGCCCGGCAGGCCTTTGAGGAGTACTCCCATAGTGACATCAATACCCGGGTCCGGCTGCTGCGGGAACTGCATGATGGGTTAATGGATCAGCAGGAAGCGCTGGCCCGGCTGTTGACGGCAGAGCAGGGTAAACCACTGGCCGAGGCCCGTGGCGAAATTGCCATCGGTGCCGCCTATATTCTCTGGTTTGCCGAGGAGATCCGTCGCACCAAAGGGGAACTCATCCCGTCACCAACCAGTGACCGCAGGCTGATGGTGACCCATCACCCGGTGGGTGTGGTGGCAGCCATTACGCCCTGGAATTTTCCATCTTCCATGCTCGCCCGCAAACTTGGGCCGGCATTGGCGGCCGGCTGTACGGTAGTGGTCAAGCCGGCATCAGCCACTCCGTATTCTGCCCTGGCCTGGGGTGTGTTGATGGAAGAGGTGGGTTTCCCTCCGGGGGTGGTCAACATCCTGACGGGTTCTGCCGCTGCCATTGGCAGCACCATAATGTCCAGTCCCCATGTGCGCAAGGTGACCTTTACCGGTTCGACGGCAGTGGGCAAACAGCTGATTCGGCAGTCGGCAGATTCGGTCAAGAAGATCTCTATGGAACTGGGCGGCAATGCACCATTTCTGGTCTTCGATGATGCCGATCTGGACGCGGCCGTTGAGGGGGCGATGATTTCCAAGTTCCGAAACATGGGACAGACCTGTGTGTGTGCCAACCGCATCTATGCCCAGGCCGGTGTTCACGACGCCTTTGTCAGTAAACTGTCTGCCGCCATTGAACAATTGACCCTGGGGCCGGGTTCAGAGCCCGATGTGACCCAGGGACCCATGATTGATATGGCTGCAGTGGAAAAAGTAGAAACCCTGATTGGCGATGCACTCCAGCAGGGGGGCAAGGTTGTGGTGGGTGGCCAGCGACATAAACTGGGCGGCACGTTTTTTGAGCCCACCCTGGTAACGGGCGTTACTGAGCGGATGCAGTTTGCCACTGAGGAGATCTTTGGTCCCGTGGCACCGGTGCTTCGGTTTGACCATGAAGAGGAGGTGGTTGCTGCCGCCAACAGGACTGAATACGGCCTGGCCGCCTATATCTATACCCAGGATATGGCCCGGATTTTCCGTCTTAATGAGTCCCTTGATTATGGCCTGATGGGCTTTAATACCGGCCTGATTACCACCGTTGAAGCACCCTTTGGTGGCTTAAAGGAGAGTGGCATAGGTAAAGAAGGGGGCAGTCAGGGCCTGGTTGACTATCTGGCCACCAAGTATGTTTGCATTGCCGGGCTTGGCTAACCCGGATAGTTCACCAATCGGGGAATTTTGTCCCTCCGGCGGTCTGACGCCAGGGTCAACTCCCGAAAGAGCGGGTGCAGCGGACGGCCTCATCCCATTGGCTTCGCAGAGAGGCTGTGTAGGATTGAGAGGGATCGGCGGTGAACACCTTGTCGGTTTTCCATCGCTTGCGGATGTCGTCCAGGTCGGTGAACAGCCCCGCACCGAGGCCAGCAAGGCAGGCTGCCCCCAGAGCAGTCGTTTCAAGCTGGGTGGGGCGCACGATCTCGGCGTTGAGAAGGTCGCTCTGGGTTTGCATCAAGCAGTCATTTTGGGCCGCACCACCGTCGACCTTCATGGAGAGCACCTTTTGACCGGAGTCTTTTTCAATCGCCTGGACCAGGTCCTGGCACGACAGGGCGATGGCTTCCAGGGTGGCTCGAGCGATATGCGCTGGGGTCGTTCCCCGGGTGATGCCGTAGAACGCGCCGCGGGCGTTGCTGTCCCAATAGGGTGCACCCAGGCCGACGAAAGCGGGCACGAACACTACGCCCTCACTGGAAGGCACCGATTGAGCCAGAGCTTCGATGTCGGGCGCCTGAGCGATGATCTGCAGGCCATCTCGAAGCCATTGGACCGCAGCCCCGGCGATAAACACACTGCCCTCAAGGGCATAATGGGTTTCTGAGCCCAGGGTCCAGGCTACGGTGGTGAGTAGTCCTTGATCCGACGACAGCGGTTCAGTGCCGATATTCTGGAGCAGGAAGGCACCCGTTCCGTAGGTGCATTTAAGATCACCAGGGGTGAAACACGCCTGCCCGAATAGAGCACTTTGCTGGTCTCCCGCCATACCCGCGATGGGGATGCCGTCGGGTAGCCCAGGTACTCCTCGGGTGGTTCCGTAGACCTCGCTTGAGGAAGCAATTTCTGGAAGCACAGACCTCGGGCATTCGAGGAGATTGAGGAGTGAATCATCCCATTGCAGCTCGTGGATATTGAAAAGGAGCGTACGCGACGCGTTGCTGGTATCGGTCACGTGACGTGCACCTCCGGTCAGGCGCCAGACCAGGAAGGTGTCTACAGTGCCGAAAGCGAGGCGATTGTCCTCGGCTTTGGCTCGAGCGTCGGGCACGTTGTCGAGCAACCAGGCCAGCTTTGTTCCAGAGAAATAGGCATCGAGAACGAGGCCTGTGCGGGCTTGAAAGAGTTCATCGGCTCGCTCGTGTTTGAGGGCATCGCATTTGTCTGCGGTTCGGCGACATTGCCACACGATGGCATTGTGCACCGCCTCGTGGGTGTTCCGATCCCAGAGTAGTGTGGTTTCACGCTGATTGGTAATGCCGATGGCGGCGATGCGCTCTCGGGCATCGGGGCGTTGGGCAAGCACCTTGTCAATGGCTTCAAGGATGGAGTTGTAGATATCCTCCGGATTGTGCTCCACCCAGCCCGGCTTGGGGTAGATCTGGGGGAATTCTACGTTTGCCCGGGCTACAACTTCGAGTTCAGGGGTGACCAGGAGTGCGGTGCTGCCCGTGGTTCCCTGGTCCAAAGCCAAAATCAGACGATCATCCATCTCCTTGCTCCCGTAGCAGAAATGATTGGCCTAAGGCAGCACCAATATCCAGCAAATAAGTTTGCGTCAATTGAGGGAAGGGAGTTTGCCTTCAGCAGAATCAAGAGATCCGCCATCATCCGCCGGAGATAACCCCGGTTATCTGTAAACACCATTTAAACCTCTCCTCCATTCTATTTTATACCAACGTCACACAGTGTCACCTCTTCTGGGGCGGAAGGGTGGGCAGCAGAGTTCACTATTGTTGATGCGGGGGTTGTCCGTTCTCTCTTGTCGCGTAGAGAAGGAAGGGGATGGCCAGCGGGCCAAAGAGCGCACCCATTACCCCCCAGTAGATGGGGTTCTTCCCACGGCGCTCTGCCACCATGTGGCAGATCACGCCAGAGGCGACAATGAACCCGGTGAAAAGAATAACAAGCGTCATCCTCTTCTCCCTTTAAATATCGCCCTACAGCACCAGAACGAGCAATTGCCTGGAGTGAGGCGTGTCACTGTGAGTCTTGCCTCCCCTATCGATAGCTTAATGGTATTAAAAGTAGTCGCATCAATATTGTTTGTAAAGGTTTTACCCCTGTACATGACACCCGCTTGTTGTGGCTAGATAACTCGTCTACTATGATATTGCTGCCAATGAAACACCGCCATGGAGGGCA
>Ga0208411_1000182_pt1 | contig 51229 bp, 51 predicted proteins | sample ETN01SmetaG_4_FD_185793 | JGI IMG/M metagenome (GOLD analysis project Ga0208411, IMG submission 185793) | Marine microbial and viral communities from oxygen minimum zone, Eastern Pacific Ocean - ETNP2014F12-01SV261 (SPAdes) (version 2) | ecosystem: Environmental > Aquatic > Marine > Oceanic ... | reverse complement strand
TAAATGGTATGAAATTATAGTTTTTTTAATTATTTCATTATCTTTGTTATCACCAGAGTTTGTTCTTAACAAATTTTATCCTAAATATAACTATCTAGATATAAATCAAATTCAAAATTCAAAACTAGATCCAAGTAAAGAAGTAAGAATAAAGGTGACAAGAGTAAGTGAATATGGGGAAAGATATAAATTATTTGTAATCAAAAAAAATACTTTTGAAAATGAATTTAATTTAGAAGAATATGGAATTAATTTAATAAAAGAGAATGATAAAATTGTAGTTGATACACTGAAATGGAATGGTCAGGCTAAGAAATTTGGTTTTGAGATGGGAGATTATATAAGTGAACTTAAAACTGAAAACTCAAATAGGCCAAACAAAAAAATTGTGTATCCGATTGCATTTTTGTTATTATTAATTTTTGGATATTTTAATAAAAGAAGAAAATCAATTATCACCTAAAACCAGCTTCAGGCATTATTTTTTTTCATTATCTTCCATATGCCCGAAGCAGAAGCAATCATTTTACCATTACTTTCAAGATGACAAATTAAAAAAATCATACTTTTTGTTTTTTTTTGGATCTTTGTAAAACCTTTAATCTCATTTCCCAATTTTGTTGTTCCGATGAATTTTATATCTAATGAAATTGTAACGCATGGTCCTCCATCTGCAGCTCTATGTGCGCCAGTACCTGCGCCGGAGTCTATTATTAAAGCAATGTAGCCTCCATGAGTAATTCCAGCCGCATTTAGATGATACTTATTAACTATAGCTTTGAACTCAGACTCTGTCCCAGATATTTGTCTGTAAAGCAATCCACCATTATGTTTCATAAAGCCTGGTCTTATACTTAATTGTTCAAAATTTTTTATTGCATTAATTTCTTTATTGTCAGAAATAGTTCCAACTTTTGTTTCTCTATAAATTTTCATGTTTTTTTTTTAAATTGAAAATTGATGAGTCTTTTAAAAATTGCTTGATTGTATCCAAAGAAAATTGATCTAAATCTTTTCCTATATAGCCTAACTTTTTAAGTAAACCATGAGGCACTGTAATAATATCTGATTTACATTTCTCGGCTTGAAAAATATTATAAATTTCTCTTGTGCTAGCCCACAATATTTTAATATTTTCTTTATTATTACAGATCTCTTTAGCTTTTTGCATTAATGGCATTGGATCTTCACCTGTGTCTGCAATTCTTCCTGCAAATATAGATAAAATAACTTCGGTCGATGAGTTTAGTTTATTTATAAGTTCGCTAATTTGTTTAAGAGTAAATATAGCAGTTACGTTACATGAAATACCACTTTGATTTAGTTTTTGAATTAATAAATTACAACTTTCACCTTTTGAGTTTGTGATTGGAATTTTCACATTTATATTTTTTGCCCAGCTTGCAATTTCTCTAGCTTGATTCTCCATATTAATTGCATCATCAGAAAAAACTTCAAAAGAAATTGGTTTATTTTGAACTATAGAAAGAATTTTTTTGCAAATTGGCTATAATCAGTTACCCCAACACTTTTCATTAATGTAGGATTCGTGGTAAATCCTTTTATAAGAGGATTTTGATTGTACATTTTTATTGAGTCAAGATCAGCACCATCTGCATAAATTTTTATTTTTAATTTTCTAACTTGTTCATAAATATTATTTAATTAAATAATTTGTCATTAATGATTTAAACTTTACTACATTTTAATACTCTATCTTTTCTAAAGGTTCTAGTTTCGTGTGTTAGGCTATCATAAGCTTTAATAAATTTTGTATCTAATTCCTTAATTTTTATTGTTCTTTCTGATTTTTTTCCGTACATATTCACATATCCAATTTCATATTCTTTTCTTGGTGCACCGCCGAGAACTTGAATCCCGAACCTGTCGGTCCGTAGCCGACCGCTCTATCCAATTGAGCTAGCGGTGCAAAATAATTATTACAATCAAGACATAAATATTCTCGATCCAATGTTGCAGAAATAGGAGTTAGTATTGCTTTGCTAGTCCCACATTCCGCACAATGAGGAAGATATTTAGTCATGGGATTTTATAGGACATTAAGATTTTTTTGTAAATTATAATTTTGATTTGGGAGTCCCTAACTCTATGGATTAAGCAATAAAGAGGTTTATATTAAGAAGTTAACTGTGTGAAGGGTGGCACGGGTCCCTTAAAAAGATTCAATTTCAGATTCAAATTGAGCCTCCTTTGAAGATGTTAAAGCACTTGAAACATGACCAATAGATTCAAAATAAGAGTCCGTGAGTCCAATCTCTGCATAAATTGAATCATTGACTCCGAATTCAATTTCGTTCGTCTCCGCTTGTGTGAGTCCAAGTTGCGAGAAAATGCGTAAGCATTTTCGAGCATTAAGAGTCTTTTTCCTTTAGTAAATGACGTTGTTGTTATGTCTAGATAATAGAACAAACAATGAATCAAAACCATGTACCCTTCATGTACCCTAGCAATAAAAAAATTTATTTTTGCTAGACTCAAATGACTCAAAAGTGTTGGTATGAGTCACTAATCGCATTTTGTTCTGATTGTGTAATCTCACCTTCCGTAGCCGACCGCTCTATCCAATTGAGCTAGCGGTGCAAACAATTATATTAATATAGCACATATATTTTTTAATGTAATTTTGTAATTTAGCAACTAGAAATTAATATTTAAGTGAATTTAAATTTTTTTTTAGTAACAATTTTTGTACCCAAAATCTAGCATCTAAATTTTGGCTATTGTTGAATAATTTAATTTTTTTAATAAAATTTATTAACATGGTACAATTTACGCATTTAAGAATGACCAAAAATAGATATAAATATGTCTAAAATAATACTGCTATGAATTTATTAATAAGTGGCTAAAATCAATATTATTCAATGGAAAATAAACTATTAGTTCCCGATATAAGAGATTTTGAGCAAGTAGAAATTATAGAAATTTCAGTAAAAACAGGTGACAAAATAAAAAAGGACGATCCCATAGTTACCTTGGAAAATGATAAATCTAGTGTTGAAGTTCTTTCAATTTATGAAGGGGTAGTAGAAAACGTAAATGTTAAAATTGGAGATAAAGTTTCCAAAGGTGATTTAATTATAACTTTAAAAAGTACGAACCAATCAAAGAAAAAGTCAAAAAAAATTGCTGACGAAAAAATACCTCCAATTACAGAGCAAATTATTAAAGAAGCAGAAAAAACTATAGCATTAAAAGAAGAAAATCAACTACCGGACAAAATTAAAAACGAATATAATCATTCTGATTTTGGCGAAGTAGAGATTAAAGAAGTTCCAAGAGCAAAAAGAATTACAGCTCCACACATAATAAATTCTTGGAAAAATATTCCACACGTAACACACCATGAAGAAGCTGATATAACAGAGATGGAAGAATTTAGAATTTCTTTAACAGATTCATTTACTGGTGAAAGAAAAAAAATAACTCCATTAGTTTTTATAATAAAAGCTCTAGTTTCCTCACTAATAAAATTTCCCATATTTAATTCTTCAATTGAAGATATTGATAAAGGAAAAATAACAATTAAAAAATATTATCATATAGGAATTACAGTTGATACTCCCCATGGATTGGTGGTGCCTAAATTAAGAAATGCAAACAATAAGAATATCAGTCGTATAAGCAAAGAATTAAAAGAGATTAGTGAAAAATGTTATAATTTAAAAATCGATAAAAATTTTTTTTTGGGTGGCTCAATGACCATAACAAGCCTAGGAGGTATAGAAGGTTCTTTTTTTACTCCAATTATTAACTATCCAGAAGTTGCGATCTTGGGCATCGGAAAGTCATCAAAAAAAAATATTTATTATGAAGGAAAATATCAAACAAGAATAATGCTACCTTTATCTTTATCTTACGACCATAGAATCATTGATGTTGCTGAAGCAGCAAGATTTTGTAATGAATTAAAAGAAAATCTTGGCAAAGATTTTGCCTATAAATTGGCAGTTTAGAACAATCTAATGAAAAAAGTAATATCATTTTTTTGTTTAATTGCTTGTACTTTAATCTGGGGAACTACTTTCATTGCTCAAGATACAGGAATGGATAATATTGGTCCATTTACTTTTAATTCTGTTAGATTTTTTGTAGGTTTTCTAACTGTTTTACCTTTTGTTTTTTTATTTGAAAAAAAAAAAATAAAACATCAGATTAAAAACAACAGAAATCAATTTATTAAACTTATATTACCTGTTGGGATTTTTTTATTTTTAGGATGTATATTTCAACAAGTTTCATTACTTTATACGGATGTTGCAAATTCTGCTTTTTTTACAATTTTTTACGTACCATTAGTTCCGATTATTGTATATTTTTTATTTTCAGAAAAACCACATTGGTCCATATGGCCCTCGGTACTAGCTTGTATAACAGGCGGCTATTTTTTAAGTGACTTTAATAATTCAGAAGTTCGATTAGGTGATGCATTAGTATTAATTGGTGCTTTATTTTGGGCGTTACATATTATTTATATAGGTAAAATAATAGAACGATTTGATGTCCCTTTTTTTATTGCATTAATGCAAAATTTAATAGTAGCTATTTTATCTTTTTTGTTAGTAATGCTATTTGAAGAAATCAATTTTTCTAAAATTAAATTAGAAACAATAGAAATATTATATGCGGGAATTTTATCAGGAGGAGCAGCATTTGCTTTACAACTTTTTGGTCAGAGAAATATTTCAGCTGCTCCTGCCGCTATTGTTATGTCTTTAGAGGGAGCTATTGCAGCTATTTCTGCTTGGATAATTTTAAACCAAATTTTAGGTATAAGTAATATTATTGGGTGTATTTTGATTTTATTTGGAGTTTTGTTTTCTCAACTTTTACCTATTTATGAATCCAAAACTAATAATATATAATGTAGAATAGAATTAATGCTAAGAATATTCTATATACCACAAAGACATTTAAAGAAAACTTCTTTAAAAATTTAAGAAAAAATTTAATCGTTATTAATGAAAATAAAAATGATAAAAATATTCCAATTAATACTAAAAAATTAAACTCAATATTTTCTTTAAACAAATCTTTTATACTCAATAAACTTGCACCAATTAAAGCAGGTATAGATAAATAAAAAGAAATTTTTGTTGAATCAATTCTATCAAATCCCAGTATTCTACCCGCAGTTATTGTTATTCCCGATCTACTCACGCCGGGTATTAAAGCTAAGACTTGAAAAAAACCAATTATTAAAACTGACTTAAAGTTGAAATCAATATCTATTTTTTTTAGAAATTTGTTTTTGTCTGCAATATAAATTAAAATTCCAAAAAACAAAGTAGCCCATGCAATAACTTTAATATTTCTAAGTTGATAGATTATGCCTGTTGAGTATAACAAGTAACCGAAAAGCACCAAAGGTATTGATCCAATTATTATTTTGTAAAATAAGTTATTATTTTTATTAAAATCAAAAATATCTTCTTTAAAATAATATAATATTGCCAACAAAGATCCTAAATGTAAACTGATATCAATTAGCAAAGATTGATTTTTAAATGCGTAGATGTTTGAAGCAACAATCAAATGAGCTTGTGAACTTATTGGTAAAAATTCAAAAATACCTTGAATGATAGAAAGTAAAAAAATTTCGAAAAAATCAGAGATCATCTAGATTGTTTATAAATAACTTTTGATTGTGTCTAATTCTTAATTAAAAGGAGCATAACAGGTATGCATTAATATCAAAAAAACAGTAAAATAAGCTATTAATTTAAAAAATAGGTCATATATTATGACCTATTAAGACTTTAATTGTTTCAAATCCTATAATAAATTGCGAACGAATGTCTAAAGAAATGCTTAAATTTGTAAATGTTGTAAAGCAAAGCCCTCTCAAAAGGGGAGCATCAACAAGAAAAGAGGATTTTAAAGAAATTTATAATGAATTTATAAATGAAAAAGCAAAAGAGCAATCAAGTAGGTGTTCACAGTGCGGAATTCCTTTCTGTCAAGTTCACTGTCCTTTGAGTAATAATATACCAGATTGGTTAAAGCTTACCGCTGAAGGAAGATTATTAGAGGCTTACGAATTATCTCAAAGTACAAACAATATGCCAGAAATTTGTGGAAGAATCTGTCCTCAAGATCGATTATGTGAAGGTAATTGTGTCATAGAACAGTCTGGCCATGGAACAATAACAATAGGATCTATAGAAAAATACATTACAGAAAATGCATGGGGCGAAGGGTGGATAAAACCTATAAAAGTAAAAAATGAAAAAGAACAAAGCATTGGAATTATCGGAGCTGGACCTGCAGGATTAGCAGCGGCAGAACAACTTCGTAAACTAGGATATCAAATCAACATATATGATCGACATGATAGACCTGGAGGTTTATTGATTTATGGAATTCCAAATTTTAAACTAGAAAAACATGTTGTAGAAAGAAGAACAAAATTATTAAAAGAAAGTGGCGTAAAATTTTTTCAAAGTTTTGAAGTTGGAAAAAATTCAACACTAGAAGAATTGAGAGAAAAACATGATGCAATATTAATTGCCACAGGAGTTTATAAAGCTAGAGAAATAGAAATACCAGGAAATGATTTAAAAAATATTTTTTGTGCAATGGAATTTTTAATTGCGTCAAATAAAAAAGGTTTAGGTGACGAGGTAGAATTGTTTGACAATGGTACATTAAGCACCGAAGGTAAAGATATTGTTGTAATTGGAGGCGGAGACACTGCAATGGACTGTTTGAGAACTGCAGTAAGGCAAAATGCAAAATCAGTTAAGTGTATTTATAGAAGAGATAAAGAAAATATGCCAGGCTCAGCAAGGGAAGTTGCCAATGCCGAAGAAGAGGGAGTAGAATTTATTTGGCTATCAAGTCCAAAAGAATTTGTAGGAAAAAATAAAATTGAAAGTTTAGTAGTTGATAAAATTAAATTAGGCAAACCAGATGATAGCGGCAGAAGAAAACCAGAGATTCAAAAAAATTCAGAATTTATTATTAAAACAGATATGATTATTAAAGCTTTGGGATTTGATCCAGAAAATCTTCCAAAATTGTTTAATTCAAAAGATTTACAAATCACACGATGGGGAACATTAAAAATCGATTTTGATACAATGGAAACTAATTTACCCGGAGTATTTGCCGCAGGCGATATTGTTAGAGGAGCTTCACTAGTTGTTTGGGCAATAAAAGATGGTCGAGATGTGGTAACCTTTATTAAAAAATTTTTAGAAAACAAAGAAACCAAAGAAGTTAAGGTCGCTTAATGAAAAATTATAAAAAAAATCTAAAAATTTTAGAAAAAAATCATATTTATTCAAAAAATATGGAACACGATGCATGTGGCGTTGGATTAGTTGCCTCTACGGAAGGAAAAAAATCAAGAAAGATTATAGAATATGGAATTGAAGCCCTAAAGGCAGTATGGCATAGAGGAGCTGTTGATGCTGATGGCAAAACGGGAGATGGCGCAGGTATACACGTTGAAATTCCTTATGATTTTTTTGTAGAAAAAATAGAAACCAAGGGACATAAACATGACAACTCTGAAGTATGTGTTGGAATGATCTTCTTACCACGAGATAATTTCAATGTTCAAGAAGACTGCAAGACTATAGTTGAAAAAGAGCTTACTAGATCAAATTTTAAAATTTATGGTTGGAGGCAAGTCCCAATAAATACAAAAGTTTTAGGCGAAAAAGCAAATAATAACAGACCTGAAATTACCCAAATATTATTTAAGCATTATAACAAAAACTTAGCCGACAAAAAATTAGAAAGAAAGCTTTATGAGATAAGAAGGAAAATTGAAAAAGAAATTATAAAAAATAATCTAGAGGGTTTTTATATCTGTTCCTTAAGTTCAAAATCAATAATTTACAAAGGTATGTTTTTAGCTGAAGCTTTATCTGATTTCTATACAGATTTAAATGATGAAAGATTTATATCGAGGTATGCAATTTTTCATCAAAGATTTTCTACCAATACATTTCCAAGTTGGAATTTAGCACAACCTTTTAGAGCTATTGCTCATAACGGGGAAATAAATACTTTTAAAGGCAATTGTAATTGGATGAAAGTTCATGAAGATGAAATAGAAAGTTCATTATTTGAAAATATAGAAAATTTAAAACCAGTAATACAGCCGAGAACTTCAGATTCGGCAGCTTTAGATAATGTTTTTGAATTATTAAATATTTCAGGACAACCAGCACCTTTGGCAAAATTAATGTTAATTCCGGATGCTTGGTCTAAAAAAAGCAAAATTTTACCCAGAGATCATCAAAGATTATTTAATTTTTTAAATAGTACAATGGAACCATGGGATGGACCAGCCGCAATTGCTGCAACTGATAACGAATGGGTAATAGTTGCTAATGATAGAAACGGCCTGCGCCCTTTAAGATACACCACAACAAAAGATAAATTGTTTTTTGCGGGATCTGAAACAGGCATGATTAAATTAGATGAAAAAAAAATTATTTCAAAAGGAAGGATAGGACCTGGAGAAATTATTGGAATAAGAATTAATAAAGGAAAAGTTTTTCATAATAATGAAATAAAAAATTATTTAGCAAAAGAATTTAAATATTTTAACAATCAAATTGTTGATCTTGATAAAAAAATCACAATTAATAACGAAAAATTTGTTTTTACTGGATCTGAACTAAGAAAAAGACAACATGCCTTTGGAATGAGTATCGAAGATCTCGAGTTAATTCTTCATCCAATGGCAGAAGATGCTAAAGAGGCAGTTGGATCCATGGGAGACGATACTCCACTTGCAGTTTTATCTGATCGTTATAGACCATTGTGCCATTTTTTTAGACAAAACTTTAGCCAGGTTACAAATCCACCGATAGATTCATTAAGAGAAAATAAAGTTATGAGTTTAAAGACAAGATTTGGAAACTTAGGAAATATATTGAATTTTGATAAATTAACCAAAGATAATATTTATGTTTTGGAAAATCCTATTTTATCAAATTCACAATTTAAAAAATTTATAAGTTTTTTTGGAAAAAACTCAAAAATTATCGATTGCACTTTCACGCACGACCAAACTCTCAAAGAATCTTTAGATAATATTCTAAAAGAATCTGAAATTGCAGCAAGACAGGGAATAAAGCAATTAATATTAACAGATCAAACAACATCTGAAAAAAAAATAGCAATTCCAATGCTTTTATGTGTAGGAGCTATTAATAAACATTTAATAAAAAACAAGTTAAGAGGATATGTTTCTATAAATGTGCAAACTGGAGAAGTTTTAGATACCCATTCATTTGCAACACTTTTGGGAGTTGGAGCAACTACAGTAAATCCATACTTAGCACTAGATAGTTTATATCAAAGATATGAAAAAAAACTTTTTGGAAAGTTTAGGTATGAGGAATGTATTGAAAGATATATTAAATCAGTAAATTTTGGACTTTTGAAAATAATGTCAAAAATGGGAATTTCAGTTTTAAGTTCTTACAGAGGCGGATGTAACTTTGAAGCTGTTGGATTAAGCCGAACAGTAGTTTCTGAATATTTTCAAGGAATAACCTCAAAAATTTCTGGTATTGGGTTAAGAGGTATAGAAAAAAAAATAAAACATAATCATAAACAAGCGTTTCAGAACAATGATAGTATATTGCCTATTGGAGGAATTTATAAATATAGAAAAAATGGCGAACTTCATCAATATCAAGGCAAATTAATTCATTTACTTCAAAATGCAGTAACTAATAATTCATTTGATACTTATAAAAAATATACAAGAGGAATTTATGATCTTCCTCCTATAAACATAAGAGATTTAATTGATTTTAGGAGAAGATATTTAAAATCTTCCATAGACATTTCAGAGGTTGAACCAGTATCGGAAATTTTAAAAAGATTTGGAAGCGGCAGCATGTCTCATGGAGCTTTATCAAAAGAAGCCCATGAAACTTTGGCAGTAGGAATGAATAGAATTAAAGGCGCATCATGTAGTGGTGAGGGAGGAGAAGATGAAAAAAGATTTACTTTAATGGAAAATAAAGACAGTTCTAACTCAAGAGTAAAACAAATTGCTTCAGCAAGATTTGGCGTAACAATTAATTATTTAAATAATTGTAATGAAATAGAAATTAAAATTGCTCAAGGAGCTAAACCAGGTGAAGGTGGACAACTACCTGGTTTTAAAGTTACAGATGAAATTGCAAAACTAAGGCACTCAACTCCTGGAGTAACATTAATATCACCACCTCCACATCATGATATTTATTCTATAGAGGACTTGGCTCAATTAATTTATGATTTAAAACAAGTTAACCCAAAAGTTAGAGTAGGAGTTAAGTTAGTTGCTTCATCGGGGATTGGAACAATCGCAGCAGGTGTTGCTAAAGCTAAAGCAGATATAATATTAATATCAGGTCATAATGGTGGAACAGGAGCAGCACCACAAACGAGTGTTAAGTATGTTGGAATTCCGTGGGAAATGGGGTTAACAGAAGTTAATCAAGTTTTAACTTTAAACAACTTAAGAGACAGCGTTACTTTAAAAACAGACGGAGGAATAAAAACAGGAAGAGATATTGTTATTGCAGCAATGATGGGAGCAGAAGAATATGGAGTAGCTACAACAGCTCTTGTTGCAATGGGATGTATTATGGTTAGGCAATGCCATTCTAACACTTGCCCCGTTGGAGTTTGCACTCAAGATAAAAAATTAAGAGAGAAATTCAGCGGAACTCCTGAAAAAGTTGTAAATTTATTTACATTTATTGCTAAAGAAGTAAGAGAAATTTTAGCTGAATTAGGTTTTAAAACATTAAACGAGATTATTGGAAGAACAGATCTATTAAAACAAGTTAGTACAGGCTCATCAAATTTAGACGATTTAGATTTACACCCTCTTTTTGTTTTACCCGATCCTGGAAATCATAAAAGATACTGTGAAAAAAAAGATATTAATAAAGTTCCAGATACTTTGGATCAAAAAATATTTTCTGAAATTGAAGATAAAATTGGCAAGACAAAAATAATTGAAAAAGAATTTATTATTAAAAATACTCATAGAGCAGTTGGTACAAGAATATCTTATCATTTACTTAAAAAGTATGGTTATAAAAAATTAGATGAAGATTTTTTGACTCTTCAATTCAAAGGTTCTGCAGGACAATCATTTGGTGCATTTGGAACAAAGGGATTAAAACTTTTACTTAGAGGAGATGCAAATGATTATGTGGCTAAAGGTTTGTCTGGAGCTTCAATTTCAATCAAATTGCCAGAGGAAAGCAATTTAATATCAAATGAAAATACAATTATTGGAAATACAGTTTTGTATGGCGCAACATCTGGAAAACTATTTGCAGCAGGACAAGCAGGCGAAAGATTTGCGGTAAGAAATTCAGGAGCAGTTTCAGTTATTGAAGGATGTGATTCTAATGGTTGTGAATATATGACAGGAGGTACTGTAGTTATTCTTGGAGAAGTGGGAGATAATTTTGCAGCTGGAATGACCGGGGGCATGGCATTTATTTATGATTTAAATAATAATTTTGAAAAAAAAGTAAATCCAGAAACTGTCGTGTGGCAAAAAGTAGAAACAAAATATTGGATAAATTATCTTAAAAATTTAATTGAAAAACATTATTACGAGACAAATTCAAATCTATCTAAAAATATAATAGATAATTTTGACAAAGAAATTTATAATTTTGTTCAAGTTTGTCCAAAAGAAATGATCAATAAATTAGAAAATCCAATTACAGATAAAATTAATATCAAAGAAGTAAGTTAAGGATTAAGAAATATTTTTAATCATTCCATCTAGCTCTTTGGATATTTTATTTAAATAATTTCTCTTCGATAAACTGTGATCTCCACCTTTAATAATAAATATTTTTTTTTTAGCTTTTGGAAAAATATTTAATACTTTTTTTGAAAAATTTGTAGGAACAACGTCATCCTTTGAACCATGAAACATAGTTACTGGTATCTTTATTCTTATTTTCATTTTTAAAACCTTATTTTTTTTTCCATCTAGAAACAATTGTTTAGTTAGAGGATAGGTATAATCACCATGTTTCATATGGTAAATTTTTTTGGTATTTATAATTTTTTTAATTTTTTTAGTAAATTTATTCCACATTAGTTTTTCTAAAAATTCAGGAGCGGATCCTATTCCAATAAAACCTTTAATTTGTTCTTTAAAAATTTTGATTAAGTTTAAAGCAATCCAAGAACCCATGCTTGATCCGATTATAATAAAATTTTTTTCTCTAAATTTATTTTTAATTAACTTTCTAGCATTAACTGTCCATTTAGATATATTTCCATTTGTAAATTTTCCGTAAGATTTTCCATGTCCAGAATATTCAAGCGTTAAAAAATTAATTTTTTTTTTATTGCAATACCGCGCAAATTTTGCTGGTTTTTCTCCTTCAATATCGGACATAAATCCAGGCAAGAAAATTACACATAAATTTGAGGTTGATTTTATAGATAAAAATCTAATTTTTTTTGTTTTTGAAAAATAGAAATATTTAAATCGTTTATATGACATTAGAGTTAATATATAAGATAAATTTGATGAGTTCGAAATTAAAAATTTTACAAGTTATACCAAGATTAGGATATGGAGGAGCTGAAACGGGCTGTTTTGATTTGGCCCACTATCTTTCTGAAAATAACTGTTCTTCCTTTATTGTAACCAGCGGTGGAGAATTAATTAAATATATTAATAAAAAAAAAGTTAAATTAATAAGATTGCCCGTACATAGCAAAAACCCTATCTTAATGTTATTTAATTCTTTAGCTTTAATAGCTATAATTTTATTTTTAAATATATCAATTGTGCATGCCAGAAGTAGAGCTCCAGCCTGGTCATGTTTACTAGCAATTAAAATTACGAGAAGAAAGTTTGTCACGACTTTTCATGGCACTTATAATTTTAGTAATAGCTTAAAGAAGTTTTATAATTCTGTAATGTTAAGATCGGATCTTATTATAGCAGGTTCAAATTTTATTTTTTCTCATATAAATGAAAATTATTCAGGTTACTTAGATTTAAATAAAAAATTTTTAGTAATATTCAGAGGAATTAATACAGAATATTTTAATTCAAAAAAAATTGTTCAGGCTGATGAAAACAAAATATTAAAAAAATGGGATATTAAGAAATATGTTGATCTTAAAAATATATCGTTGATTCTTCTTCCAGGTAGACTAACGCACTGGAAAGGTCAGGAAATGTTTATAGAGGCGCTACACAATGTAAAAAAAGAAATACCAGATAAAGAATTTTTTGCTGTTGTATTAGGCTCAGATCAAGGGCGTAAAGTTTATAAAAAAAAATTAGTAAGATTAGTAGAACAATATAGATTGCAAAATTGTATTAAATTTATTGATAAGTGTGAATTAATGCCATTAGCCTATAAAGTTTCGGATGTAATTGTATCTTCGTCTATAGAACCAGAGGCATTCGGTAGAGTTTCTGTTGAAGCCCAATCAATGGAAAAACCAATAATTGCAAGCAATATTGGTGGTTCAAAAGAAACAATAATTAACGACAAAACGGGTTTTTTATTCGAAGTTGGGAAAACCGAAGAATTAAGTAAGAGATTAATTCATGTTCTAAACTTGGATGAAAGCACATTGAAATTTATTGGAATTGAAGGTAGAAAAAATGTAGTAAAAAAATTTAACATTGAAAAAATGTGTTTTTCCACTTATTCAGAGTATAAAAAATTAATTAATTAAATGCCAAATATAACCTTGCTAGATGGAAATAAATTAAGTTTTAATAAAAAGGTAACCGGATTGGAGATTTCTGAAAAAATTAGCAAATCTCTTTCAAAGCAAGCATTGATCATGAGCGTTAATGGCGAACTTAAGGATTTAAGTGAAAAAATTGAAAACGATTGTTCTGTCAAGATTTTTACAAATAAAGACAAAGAAGGCTTAGAGATTATAAGGCATGACACTGCCCATATTCTTGCTATGTCTGTTCAAGAATTGTTTTCAGGTACTCAAGTTACTATAGGACCTGTAATTGAGGATGGTTTCTATTATGATTTTTCAAGGAAAGAACCTTTTACGGATGAAGATTTGTTAAAAATAGAAAAACGTATGAAGGAAATAGTTGATAGAAATGAAATTACCAAAAGAGAAGTTTGGAAAAGAGATCAAGCAATTTCTTATTATAAAGATAAGGGAGAAATTTATAAAACCGAGATAATCGAAAGCATTCCTGAAGGAGAAGAAATCTCAATATATTTCCATGGCAAATGGAGTGATTTATGTAGGGGTCCACATTTATCATCAACTGGGAAAATTGGAAAATTTTTTAAACTAACAAAAGTATCAGGAGCTTATTGGAGAGGTGACTCAAATAATGAAATGCTTCAAAGAATATACGGAACATCTTGGCCATCTCAAAAAGAACTTGATGATTATTTAAAAAGAATAGAGGAAGCTGGAAAAAGAGATCATCGAAAGCTGGGCAAAGAAATGAATCTTTTTCATTTTAGAGAAGAGAGCCCAGGATCGGTATTTTGGCATGAAAAAGGATGGATTTTATTTCAAAAACTCGTCAACTATATGAGAAGTAAACAAAAAAAAGCAGGTTATAAAGAAATTAATACTCCCGAAATATTGGATCGTTCGTTATGGGAAAAATCAGGCCACTGGGAAAAATTTGGAGAACATATGTACACTTCAACAACACCAGATGAAAAAATATTTGCAATTAAACCAATGAATTGTCCTGGATGCGTTGAAGTATTCAAACAAGGTCTCAAAAGTTATAGAGACTTACCTTTTAAAATGTCTGAATTTGGAAAAGTACATAGGTTTGAACCATCAGGTGCTTTACATGGTTTATTAAGAGTTAGAGCGTTCACTCAAGATGATGCTCATATTTTTTGTACAGAAGATCAAATTACTGACGAATGTTTAAGTGTAACAAATTTGATATTAGAAATTTATAAAGATCTAGGCTTTACTAATGTTCTACTGCAGTTTTCTGATAGACCACAAAAAAGAGTGGGAGATGATAAAATTTGGGATAAAGCTGAAGCAGCATTATTAAAAGCAATAAAACAATCAAATTTAAAATATGAAATTAATAAAGGTGAAGGTGCATTTTATGGGCCAAAAATTGACTTTGTACTCAGGGATAGTATTGGCCGTGATTGGCAATGCGGAACTTTGCAAGTTGATTTAAATTTGCCAGGTAGATTAGGAGCAACATTTGTAGATAAAGATGGTTCAAAAAAAATTCCAGTTATGCTTCATAGGGCTTTATTTGGATCCCTAGAAAGATTTATTGGAATATTAATTGAAAATTATGCTGGCAAATTGCCATTTTGGATTTCACCTTTGCAAGCCATGGTTATACCAATTTCTGATGAATTTGATGATTATGGGAAAAAAGTCTATGAAAAAGTAACTGAAGTTGGAATTAATTGTGAAATAGATTTAAAAGAGCATAACTTAAATTACAAAATTCGAGAACATTTAATGTCAAAAATTCCTATTTTGCTTATTTGTGGAAAAAAAGAAGTTGACTCTAACAGCATAACTATTAGAAAATCAGATTCTGAGAAACAACAAACTATGGAATTAAGTACTTTTCTAAAAAAATTTTCTGCTTTGAATAAAGCACCTTCATTTTAAGTGGCAGAATTTAAGAAAAATTATTTTCAAAGAAGAACAAAGCCAAAAGGACCTAGGGCAAATCATAGGATTAATTCACACGAAGTACAGGTTATTAATAGCGCAGGTGAAAATTTGGGAATTATGAATACCAACAAAGCAATCTCAATTGCAAAAGAAGAAGGTTTGGATTTAATAGAAATAGCACCAAATACCAATCCTCCAGTTTGTAAAATAATTGATATGGGTAAGTTTAAATATGAAGCTCAAAAGAAAGCTAACAAGGCAAAAAAAAGACAAAAAAAAATTGAATTAAAAGAAATTAAGTTAAGACCAGTTACAGAAATTCATGATTACAATTTCAAATTAAAAAATGCACAAAAATTTCTTGCAAAAGGAGATAAAGTAAAATTTACAATTCGATTTAAAGGTAGAGAATTAATGCATTCAAACCTTGGAAATGATTTAATGAATCGAATTCAAGAAGATATTAAGTCAGTTGGCAAAGTGGAAATGAGTCCGAAGTTTGAGGGCAGGCAAATGATAATGGTAATTCAGCCTTTATAAAGCATAATATTAGTTGTAAATTTAATTCAATATTTGTATAAACTCATCGAATTATGCCAAAATTAAAAACTAAAAGTTCAGCAAAAAAAAGATTTAAAATTACTGCAAGAGGCAAAGTAATTATGTCTCAAGCAGGGAAAAGACATGGTATGATTAAAAGAACAAATAGACAAATTAGAAATCAAAGAGGCACAACAGTTATGTCAAAACAAGATGGGAAAATTGTTAAGTCGTATATGCCTTACAGTTTAAGAGGATAAAATGGCAAGAGTAAAAAGAGGCGTAACAAGTCATGCTAAACATAAAAAAGTTTTAAAAGCTGTAAAAGGACAGTGGGGCAGAAGAAAAAATACTATTAGAGTTGCTAGACAAGCAATGGAAAAAGCAATGCAATATGCTTATAGGGATCGTAGAACAAAAAAAAGGGAATTTAAATCTTTGTGGATACAAAGAATTAATGCAGGTGTTAGAGCAGAAGGACTAACATATTCGAAATTTATTAATGGTTTAAGTAAATCTGGAATTAAACTGGACAGAAAAATTCTAGCAGAGATAGCGTATAGTAACCCTGAGGCATTTAGGACCATAGTCAAAAAAGCTCAAGCTGCACTTAACTAATCTTCACTATTGTTTTTCTTCAGTTAAGAAATAATCTGCAATTATGTCAGAGATTATAAAAATAAAAGAAAAATATCTTTCTAAATTAAATGAGTTTTTAGATCAAAATAAACTAAATGAAATCAAGACAGAATTGTTTGGGAAGAATGGAATAATATCAAAAAAATTTAGGCAGCTAGGATCAATTACCGAAGAAGAAAGAAAAGATTTTGCTGTAGAACTAAATTTATTAAAAAATGAACTACAAGAATTAATTTTAAAAAAAACTGAAGAAATTCAAAATCAAGAAATAAACAAAAAACTTAAGAATGATAATATTGACGTAACTTTACCTGGAAGACCTTACTTTGCTGGAAAAATTCATCCTGTTTCACAAGTAATTGACGAAATTATTTCTATTTTTTCTGAAATAGGTTTTTCTGTTGAAGAAGGACCAGATGTAGAAAGTGAATATTACAATTTTTCTGCACTTAATACTCCAGAAAATCATCCAGCACGAGATATGCATGATACTTTTTATCTTGATCATTCTAAAGATTTACTTTTACGAACACATACATCGCCTGTTCAAATCAGAACAATGCTGAAAGGCAAACCACCTTTTAAAATAATTGCTCCTGGAAGAACTTATAGACATGATAGTGACCAAACACATTCGCCCATGTTTCATCAGTTAGAAGGATTACATATAGATAAAAATATAAACATGGGTCATCTCAAGGGTTGTTTATATTATTTTGTTAAGAAATTTTTTGAAGTTGATAAAGTGAAGGTTAGATTCAGACCTAGCCATTTTCCTTTTACTGAACCATCAGCAGAAGTAGATATTGGATATAAAATACAAGACGGGAAAATCAAAATTGGGGAAGGTACCAAATGGTTAGAAATTCTTGGATGTGGAATGGTACATCCCAACGTTTTAAAAAATGTAAAAGTAAATCCAAAACAATACCAAGGGTATGCTTTTGGCGTAGGTATTGATCGATTGGCCATGTTAAAATATGGAATAAATGACCTAAGAGCTTTTTTTGAAAGTGACATTAGATGGTTAGAATTTTATGGGTTTGATCCGTTAGATATTCCAACAAATTATAGAGGTTTAAGCAGATGATAACTTCATTATCATGGTTAAAAAATCATCTAGATACAAAAAAAAACATAAATCAAGTAATAGAGCGTTTGATAGAAATTGGACTAGAAGTAGAAAATATAAAATCACCAAATGCTAATTTAGATAACTTTATTGTATGTAAAATTGTAAAATCTCAAAAACATCCTAATGCAGATAAACTAAAGCTTTGCGAAGTAGATATAGGTTCAGGAAATTTAATTAAGGTTGTCTGTGGAGCTCAAAATGCTAGGGAAGGACTGTTTGCAGTCTATGCTCCACCAGGCGCAGTCATTCCAAAAAATAATATAAAGTTGAAAGTAGCAAAAATAAGAGGAATAGAATCTTACGGAATGCTTTGCTCAGGTTACGAACTTGAAGAATCTTCAGATAAAGAAGGAATTATTGAATTAGATGAAAAAGAAAAAAATATTGGTGAAAAATATTTTAAAAATATTGGAGAAAAAACTATGGATATTGCCATTACACCGAATAGACCTGATTGTTTGGGTGTTCGAGGTATAGCAAGGGATTTGGCATCTTCAGGTTTAGGTCAGTTAAAAAAACAGCTTACTACTAAAATAAATCAAAAATTTAAAAATCCAATTAAAGTTTCAATAAAAAAAGAAAAAGGACAGGGATGTGGTATTTTTGGAAGTGTTTACATTAAAAATGTTCAAAATAAAGAAAGCCCTGATTGGCTTAAAAAAAGAATTATATCTTTAGGTTTGAAACCAGTTTCAGCAATTGTTGACACTACCAATTATATAATGTTTGATTTGAATCGACCTTTGCATGCTTATAATGCTGATAAGATTGATCAAGAAATTATTGTTAGAAACTCAATAAAAGGTGAATCTTTTGAAGCTTTAGACAACAGAAAATATACACTTCAAAACAATATGTGCGCAATAAGTGACAAGTCGGGAGTTTTAGGTCTTGGAGGAATTATTGGTGGAACTAGATCCAGTACAGAACTTTCTACTAAAAATATTTTATTAGAATCTGCATATTTTTTTCCATCGCCAATCAGAAAAACCTCTAAAATACTAAATATTGATACTGATGCAAAATATAGGTTTGAAAGAGGTATAGATCCTGATTCTATAAAATTAGGCTTGGAACTTGGGATGAGCATGATACTGGATATTTGCGGCGGTGAAGCAAGCAAGTTTTCAATTGTAGGAAAAATAAAAGATAAAAGAAAAATAATCGATTTAGAAACAAAAAAGTTTTCAAAAGTCATTGGGTTTTCAATTACAAGCGCAGAAATTAAAAAAATTTTATCTTCTTTAGGATGTTCTTTAAAAATGAGTAAAAAAAAAATGAAGGTTTTACCACCTACTTGGAGACCAGATATAAAGGAAGATATAGATCTTATAGAGGAGTTAACAAGAATTAAAGGTTATGACAAAGTGCCTTTAATAAATCCTGAAAAAGAAAATATTAAAGACACCTTAAATAATAAACAAAAACTTTTTAATTTTGCTCAAAGATCTGTAGCATCAAAAGGTTATGCGGAAGCAGTTACGTGGTCTTTTACAGATTCAAAAATAGATAATCTTTTTTCAGAATTAAAAAATGAAATTAAATTATCTAATCCAATTTCAAGTGATTTAGATGTTCTAAGATCATCTCTTTATTCTAATTTAATGATTGGCGCAAAAAAAAATATTCATAGAAATTTTGAAGATTTAATGTTGTTTGAAATAGGACCTGTTTTTAAAGGTAGTAAACCCGGAGAACAATCAACAATGATTGGTGCAATTAAAACAGGAAAATATTCTAGAAAAAATTGGATTGAAAAAGAACGAAACTTTGATGTTTATGACATTAAAAATGATGCTCTAAGAATTCTAAATGAAGTTGGCATTAATAGTGATAAGATAATTGTGAGCAAGAAAACAAAAAAATGGTACCATCCCGGAAGGTCTGGTTTGTTGTCATTGGGTTCATCTAGCGGTCCAGAACTTGCATACTTTGGAGAAATTCATCCATTTATTATTAAAAAGTTAGATCTTAGAACTGATAATGTTTTAGGTTTTGAAGTCATTTTAGATAACATACCCGAGTCAAGAAAAAAAATTAGAGAATCAAAACCAAAATTTACTGTTTCTGATTATCAAAAAGTAGTTAGAGATTTTGCTTTTGTTATTGATGAAAAATATAATTCTGGAGAAATTATAAATTTAGTTAAAAAAATTGATAAAAAATTAATTAAGGATGTAAGAATTTTTGATGTTTATCAAGGAGATAATATTGCAGCAAGAAAGAAATCTATTGCTTTTAATGTAACTCTAGAACCTAAAGACAAAACTTTAAGCGATAATGATATAGAAGAAGTGAGCAAAAAAATTATATCAACAGTTCAAGAAACTACAGGCGCAACATTAAGATCGTAATGTCAACCATCGATCATATTAGAAATTTTGCTATTATTGCACATATTGACCATGGTAAATCTACTATTGCTGATCGAATAATCCATAAATGTGGTGGCCTTACAGATAGAGAAATGAAAGATCAGGTTCTAGACTCTATGGATATTGAAAGAGAAAGAGGAATTACAATTAAGGCGCAAACAGTTAAGCTTAATTATAAATCTAAGGATGGAAAAGATTACATTCTCAATATTATTGATACTCCAGGACATGTTGATTTTAGCTATGAAGTTAGTAGATCGCTGTATGCATGTGAAGGTTCAATTTTAATTGTTGATAGTACTCAGGGAGTTGAAGCTCAAACACTTGCAAATGTTTATCAAGCTTTAGATATTAATCATGAAATTGTACCCGTCTTAAATAAAATTGATTTACTTGCTTCAGATTTAGAAAAAACAAGCAAACAAATAGAGGATGTGATTGGTATTGATACTAGCAATGCTATTCCATGTTCTGGAAAGACAGGTGAAGGAATTGAAGAAATTTTAGAGCAGATTATAAAAACATTGCCAGGCCCCAAAGGAGAAAAAGATGAAATTTTAAAGTGTTTGTTAGTTGATAGTTGGTATGACGCTTATCTAGGGGTTGTTATTTTAGTTAGAGTGATTGATGGAAAAATTAAAAAAAATATGAAAATTAAAATGATGTCAACTAATCAAGAGCATATTATTGAAAAAGTTGGAGTGTTCACACCTAAACCAAAGGATGTTGATGAATTAAATGCAGGTGAAATTGGTTTTATTACAACTGGAATAAAAATATTATCAGAGACAAAAGTCGGTGACACAATATGTGAGTCAAAAAAGCCGTTGAAAGAAGCTTTGCCAGGATTTAAGCCAAGCAAACCAGTTGTTTTTTGCGGGTTGTTTCCAGTGGATAGTTCAGAATATCAAAAATTAAAAGACGGATTAGCAAAACTTCAACTAAATGATGCAAGTTTTTCTTTTGAAGCAGAATCTTCTTCAGCACTTGGTTTAGGTTTTAGATGCGGTTTTTTAGGATTATTGCATTTAGAAATAGTTACAGAAAGATTAGAAAGAGAATTTGATATAAATTTATTAACCACTACTCCAGGTGTAGTTTACAAAGTTCATTTGAATAAAGGAAATGTAATAGATTTACAAAACCCATCAAGCTTACCTGATCCAACACATATTAAGTTTATTGAAGAACCTTGGATTAAGGCAACAGTTATAACGCCAGATGAATATCTTGGATCAGTAATAAAGATTTGTCAGGATAAAAGAGGCATACAAACTAATTTAACTTATTCTGGAAATAGAGCAGTAATTAATTATGAATTACCTTTAAATGAAGTTGTTTTTGATTTTAATGATAGGTTAAAATCTATGACTAGTGGTTATGCTAGTTTTGATTATGAAATTATTGAACATAGAGAAGGAGATTTAGTTAAATTAGGAGTTTTAGTAAATTCAGAACCAGTAGACGCACTTGCTATGATGATACATAAAGATTTTGCTCAATCTACAGGAAGAGAAGTATGTGAAAAATTAAAAGATTTAATTCCAAGGCACAATTTTATGATTCCAGTTCAAGCAGCAATAGGAGGTAAAATTATTGCAAGAGAAACAATTAAAGGTTTTAAAAAAGATGTACTTACAAAGATACATGGTGGAGGAGCAACGGATAGAAAAAGAAAACTACTAGAAAAACAAAAAAAAGGTAAAGCTAGATCAAAACAATTTGGCAGAGTAGAAATTCCACAAGAAGCATTTATTGGAGTGTTAAAAATTAACAAAAATGATTAGTGTTATAATAATTTTATTAATAGCAACAAACATTATTACAATTTATTTGTTAAAAAGAAAAAAAATTAAAAAATATTTTGCTAAGTCATTTATAAAATCTGTAAATTTAGAAAAAGTTAACAAAATTTTTGAATCCGAAAAAATATCAGAAAATCTTTATGGTCCAAAAAAAGATGTTATTGTGAAAAGTTTTTGTATTCCTTCTGGACAAGATATAGTTGGCAGAACTTCTGATTATGAAGCTTGGATTTTATCAAGTTTAAGCAAAATTAGTAAAAATATTTTTGAATTTGGAACCTGTAGTGGAAAAACTACTACTTTAATGGCTTTAAATTCACCAAATGATTCAAAAATAATCACTTTAACATTAGATTCAAACCAGGCAAAAAATCTAAGTTCAGATAGCCAGGACAATAAAGTTTCTATCAGAAATATAATTAATGAAAGCAATTATAATAAATTCATTTTTTCTGGCAAAGAGTATGAAGAAAAAATATCTGTTATGTTTATGGACTCTAAAAAGCTAAATGCTGATGAATATTTAAACAAATTTGATTTAATATTTATAGATGGTGGTCATACCTATAGCATTATAGAAAATGATTCGATTAAAGCTTTTAAAATGATTAAAGCAGGAGGTATTATCCTTTGGCATGATTATGTTCCTGGCAAAACTTCTGATAAAGACGTAGTAAAATATTTAAATAAAATTTCTAAATATAAAAAAATCTTTCATATAGAAAATACTTCTTTGTGTTATTTTAATAATATTTAATATGAGCAATAAAACCATAATTAATGTTAGTTTATTTATAATATCTTTGATTTTGTTAATTAAAATTAAAGATGTTTTTGTATCATTTGATGATTATATATATCTTAACGAGCTATTTATTAATTATGAAGGTGGATTTTTAAGGAGAGGTTTATTAGGCCAAATAGCATTATATATTTTTAAAAATTTTTCAGTAAGCCCTGTTACTTTTTTTTCTGTGGTATTTAGTTCTGCAAATATAATTTTTTTCTATTTATTTATAAAATGCATTAATAAATTTAAATCTAATATCTTCCTATATTTAGTTTTACTATTATCGCCAGCAACGTTAATGTTTAATATTTTTGATTCAGCTAATTTTTTTAATAGTCAAATTTTTATTTTAATATCAATTCTTTTACATTGCTTCATAGCTCTAAAATATTTTAATGAAACTAATAAGTATAAGAAATATTTTGTATTTTTAATAATTCCATTATTATTTTTGAATATTTTTCAATATGATCCTCAAGTCATAACTTTATCTTCTCACATGTTAATTACATATATTGTTTTGTCTAAAGAATTACAAAAATCATATAAATTTTTATATTCCTATATTTTTTTGTTAATTCCAATTTTGTCTGTCATCCTCAATAATGGATCACAAGAACAAATAACCGCATTTGAAAATATGAAAGAAATTGTGAATTACAATTATAGTTTTATTATAAATGAGCATCCAGAGTCATTTTCAGAGATAGATACTAAGGACCTAAGAGGAAATCTTAATTTAAAATTGGGTGCTATGATTAAAATATTTGGTATTAAATTTACATATAATCACAAAGTATATTTATTTTTATCTATAATTTTAGCAGTTATATTTTTTATGTTTATTTTTGGTTACTTTATTAGTCAAAAAATCTATTTTATTAATACCAGATACAAAATAGCAATAATTAGTTTTATCCCTTTGCTATCATTGTTTATTTTTATAACTGATTTTGGTAGGTCTATTCATATTTTGTTAATTCATTTGCTGAGTTTTTATTTTTTATTTAAAATTGATAAAAGGAAAGAAAAAGTTTTTTTAAAAAAAATAAATTTTTTTAGCAAATCATTTATTGTTCTATCTATTATAATTTATTGTAATTTTTGGACATTATCCCACGCAAGTGGGTGGGTATCAGTTTTTAATCCTAGTGTGCCAAGTTATTCAAAATATTCAAGTTATACAAATGAATTTAATAAAATTTTTTTTAACGTTTATTATTATACAGATAATTATATTATAAATTTACCAACAGCAGAATTTATGAAACCTTATCTTAAATTAGAATAATTAAATAACTAGTTTTTATAATTATTGGAGAGATGGCCGAGTGGTTTAAGGCGCACGCTTGGAAAGTGTGTGTACCCTCACAGGTACCGTGGGTTCGAATCCCACTCTCTCCGCCAGTCATTTAATATTTTTTGTAACTCTATCTATAATTTTATTTATAATAGTTTCGTCTTTTTCTTTTGCAGTATTGTAATAATAAGTATTGCTATTAATAATTTTACTTTCCGGTGGAGTATGTATTGGTATATAAATTGAGTGAACTTCTTTTTTTAAAGATGCACCTAAACATACTGGTCCAGACTCATTACCTATAATATAATCACAGGAATTTATGATTTGTATAATTTCATAAATAGTATTTTTGTTTGTAAAAAAAATATTTTTGGAATTAATAATTTCTTTAGGCAATAAATCTAGAAAATATAATTTTGCTGGTGAAAAATTAATAAATATTTTAATATTATATAATAATATTTCTTTAATTATTTTAATATAATTTTTAATATTCCAATTATTTTGATCGTGGTGAGAATCTAAGCTTATAAATATTTTTTTTTGAGAATCAAATTCTTCAATTTTTTTTAACTCAGAGCTATTTAAAAAAAAATTATTATTTTTTATTGGAAGTTTTAAATTCTCAGTATATTTCATAATTTTTTCCGAATAAGTTAAATGTTGGTATTTATTATCTTTAGTAAAAAGAAATTTACCTTCCCCAAAAATAATTTTTTCTTTAACTTTTGATAAATAAACAGGCATCATCAGTCTGCGAGGACTACCAGTAAGAATTAATTGATCAACGTTAAATTGATTAATTAAATTTTTAAAATCTATAATTGTTTTTATAGTTTTAAAAAATGAAAATCTAGTATTATCAAAGTATATTATTTTTTCATAAAATGTTTCGTGTTTATATACTTCTTTAGAGTGATTTACTTTATTTGAGATAATAATCAGTTTTTCTCTAAAACTTTCGTATAAAGACCTTAATAAGGGCAGATGATATATTAAGTCGCCCAAACCTCTTGCGGCAATAATAACTAAACTTTTCTTCATAAAATGATTTTTTTATAAATTTAGCATTTTGTCAGCTAAAAAATGATGTTTTTTATTAAAAAGAAAAAAATAGAAAAATAAATTTAAAAATCTCATATTATTATTCATTATCAACCTTTTTTTAACATTCAAATTATAGCAGATTTTATTTAATTGCCTAAAAATGATATAATTTTTTTTTCCATAAAATTAAAAAATGACAAAAAAAATAAACAATTCTTCATATCGAGCAGATTCAATTAAAGTGCTCAAGGGCTTGGAGGCCGTCAGGAAAAGACCAGGAATGTATATTGGCGACACAGATGATGGCACAGGCTTGCATCATATGGTTTATGAGGTGGTAGATAATTCAATAGATGAAGCTTTAGCAGGATACTGCAAAAATATAGATATTGATATTAATTCTGATGATACCATAACTGTTAGGGATGATGGAAGAGGTATACCTGTTGATATACACAAAGGAGAAAAAAAATCGGCAGCAGAAGTTATAATGACACAACTACATTCGGGAGGTAAATTTGATCATCGTTCTTATAAAGTTTCTGGTGGTTTACATGGCGTTGGAGTGTCAGTTGTTAATGCCCTGTCCGAAAATCTAAAACTTGAAATACATAGAGATGGAAAAAAATATTTTATAGAATTTAAAAATGGAAAAGCGAAATCACCGCTTACAGCAATAGGAAAATCAAAAAACAATGGAACAATAATAAATTTTTTGCCTTCTAAAGAAATTTTTTCAGTAACAAAATTTAGTTCTAATATTATACAAAAAAGAATGAGAGAACTTGCCTTTCTAAACAAAGGTATCAGAATTTCTGTAAATGATTTTATTCAAAAAAAGTTAAAAAAAATTGATTTTAAATTTGAAGGTGGAATTATTGAATTTGTTAATTATTTAGATGAAAAAAGAACAAAACTACAAAATAAGAATGGAAATGATTTATTTAAGAAACCAATATTTATTGAAGGTAAGAAAAATGATGTTTTAGTTGAATGTTCCTTAAAATGGAATGCAGGATATGGAGAAGATGTAAATTCTTATACAAATAATATTTTTCAAAAAGATGGAGGTACTCACCTACTAGGATTTAGAAGTGCTTTAACTAGAGCTATAAATAAGCATGCAACAGAAAATAATTTACTAAAAAAAAATAAATTTTCAATTTCTGGTGATGATATAAAGGAGGGATTAACAAGCGTTCTATCAATTAAAATCCCTGATCCAAAATTTTCATCTCAAACAAAAGACAAATTAGTATCTTCCGAGATAAGACCAATAGTTGAAACTATGATCAATGAAAAACTATCAATTTGGCTTGATCAGAATCCTTCAGTAACTAAAATAATTTTATCAAAAATTATTCAAGCTGCACTAGCCCGTGATGTTGCAAGAAAAGCAAGAGAAAATGTTAGAAGAAAAGGAGCATTGGAACTAACTGGTTTGCCAGGAAAACTAGCAGATTGTCAAATTTCAAAACAAGAAGGGACAGAACTATTTATAGTTGAAGGAGATTCAGCGGGAGGTTCAGCAAAACAAGGAAGAAATAGAGAGAACCAAGCAGTTCTGCCTCTCAGAGGAAAAATATTAAACACATATGTTGATGTTAATGTTTCAAAGAGAAATGGTAATAGTTCTGATATAAAAACAAAAACTTTATCAAAAATGATTTCTTCAAGTGAAATTCTTACACTAATTAATGCTCTAGGCCTTGATCCCAAAGTAGAAGAAATAGATTTAAAAGACCTTAGGTATGGAAAAATTATAATTATGACAGATGCTGATGTTGACGGTTCTCACATAAGAGCACTTTTATTAACTTTTTTTAATAACAAACCATTTAATAAACTTATAGAAAAAGGACATATTTATCTTGCTCAACCGCCACTATTCAAAATTAACAAAGGTTCAAAAATTTATTATATAAAAGATGAAAAAGAGTTGGAAAAATATATTTTAAAAAATTCAAAAAATATTGAAAAATATAAAAAAGGCTCGAAAGAATTAGAGAAAGCGTATGAAGAAGAAAAATCAAAATTAAGCATTCAGAGATTCAAGGGACTTGGCGAAATGAATCCTGAAGAATTGTGGAATACAACTTTAAATCCAGAAACTAGAAATCTTCTTCAAGTTGAGTATTCGAAAAATAAAAACGATCAAAAACTTATTCATATTTTAATGGGAAATGATGTTAGTTTGAGAAAGGATTTTATAGTTTCTAATGCGATTAATGTTTCAAATTTAGATATTTAAAAAATGAAGTTTTTAAAAACTTCAAACCTTTATTCATTAAATAAATCTACTTATGTTTATCTTAGATGGATTGCTTATATTGGGCAAATAATTGCTATTATAATAGTTCAGTTTTTATTTGAATATAAATTTAATTACCTTGTCTGCATTTCAATAATATTTTTTAGTGTTTTAACCAATCTTTATTTACAATTTAAAATAAAAGAAAATCAACTAAATAATTTTACTTCTACAATGTATTTAAGCTATGACATATTCCAATTAGGAATTTTACTTTTTTTCACTGGAGGAGTTACTAATCCATTTATATTTTTAATATTAGTGCCTGCTGTATTTTCTTCTCAGTATTTACATTTTTTGAGTTCAGTTATATTAGTTACATTTATAACTATAATTTTAATTTTTTTAACTTTTTATTACTACGATTTACCTCATCCTGGCGAATTGCATTTTCATGCTCCCGATTACTATTTCTACACAATACCTATATCTGTGATTATTGGTCTAATCTTTTTGGTATATTTTGGTGTTAAATTTGGAGAGGAAAGTAGAATTAGAAAAAAAGCATATGATAAAATTCAAGAATTAATGGCAAAAGAAAATGAACTTCTTTCTTTAGGAGGGCAAGCGGCAGCCGCTGCTCACTCACTAGGCACGCCTCTTTCTACAATTTTATTGATAGCAAAAGAACTACAAAAAGAATTTGGAAATAATCATAAGATGAAGAATGACCTAAATTTATTGGTCAGTCAAAGTAACAGATGCAGAGAAATACTTAAAAAACTATCGTTAAATCCAAATATTGAAGATGAGTTTATAGATTCTAATTTTTCTTTAAATGATTATGTGAATAAAATTGTTAGGTCATATCAAGAAATAAGCAATAAAGAATTTGTCATTAACTTAGAACATCACAAAAATCCAATCAATATAAACAAATCTACAGAAATTATATATGGTCTAAGAAATTTTATAGGTAATGCAAATAAATTTAGTAAAAAAAAAATAGAAATATTTTTAAATAGTAACAAAAAAGCAACAAAAATAACTATTAGAGATGATGGCCCAGGTTTTCCTAAGGATTTAATTGATAAACACATATTAGGAGAACCTTATATTAGAACAATTGATCAAGGAAATATTTCAAAATATGGTTTAGGACTTGGAACCTTTATTGGGAAAACTCTCTTAGAAAAGAATTTTGCCAATATAAATTTTAAAAATTCACCAGAAACTGGTGGAGCGGAAATAGTAATAAAATGGGAAAATGGTGATTTAAGAAAAGTTTAATTAAGTTTTCTTCTACTTGCAAATAATCCATTTAATTCACTAATCATTACATCGCCTAATTCTTGAACATCAGTTATTTTTATTGCTTTACTGTAGTATCTAGAGACATCATGGCCTATCCCAATGGCAAGAATCTCAATATCACTTTTTTCTTCTATGAACTTGACAGTCTTTTTTAAATGTTTTTCTAAAAAGTCCCCAGAATTTACTGATAACGTTGAATCATCAACAGGAGCTCCATCAGAAATTACCATTAGTATTTTTCTTTCTTCTTCTCTTTTTTTTAGTCTATTATAAGCCCATAATATAGCCTCACCATCAATGTTCTCTTTTAGAAGACCCTCTTTAAGCATTAGACCTATATTTTTTTTTGATCGTCTCCATTGTGTATCAGCATTTTTGTAAATTATTTCTCTTAAGTCGTTTAGCCTACCTGGATTTTTTGGTTTGTTATTATTATTCCAAAGCTCTCTACTTTTTCCACCTTTCCAATTCTTTGTAGTAAAACCCAATATTTCAACTTTTACAGAACATCTTTCCAAAGTTCTTGAAAGAATATCTGCACATAAGGCTGCTATTGTTATAGGTCTTCCTCTCATAGATCCAGAATTGTCAATTAATAGTGTAACTATAGTGTCTTTAAATTCTAAATCTTTTTCTTTTTTAAAAGATAAAGAGCGATGAGGGTCCGTTATAACCCTCGTTAGTTTTGAACTATCAAGTAAACCCTCTTCTAAATCAAATTCCCAAGATCTATTTTGTTTAGCGAGGAGCTGTCTTTGAAGTTTATTTGCAAGTTTAGTTATAAGGTCTTGAAAGGAAACGAGTTGCTGATCTAAGTTATTTCTTAATTTAGTTATTTCTTCTTCTGTTTCAAGTTTTTCAGCTTTTATAATTTCATCAAACTGATTTGTATAAATATTATAACTTTTGTTTATCGAATCTAAGTTCATCCTTTGAATTAAATTTTCAGAACTTTGTTCTTCTGAATTTGTGTCCACAAGCTCTTCATTCATAGAATAATCATCAAAGTCATAATCTCCTTCGGATCCTGCGTTATCTTCATCCTGTTTACTTTTTTCCCGTTCGTTTTCTGATTGGTTCTGTTTGCTATTATTTTCATTATTTTCTTCATTTTCTTGGTTTTTTTCTTCATTTTCAGAGTCAAAAATACCCATTTCATCTAATAATTTGGAAAATTTTGAATTATATGCTTCCTGATTTTCAATATTTCTATGTAAGAATTTTATGTGATTATTTATTGAAGAATTAAATTCCTTTTCCCAGAAACTTAATATTTTTGATGAAATTGTATTTAACTTAATATTAAAAAAATTTTTTAACATATATAATTCAAAAGCTTCAACAGCACTAACATCTTCTTTACTTTTTAACTGATCCTTACGTTTAAGATTTAATTTTTGGTTATAATTTTCATTTAAGTTTTTAGATATTCCTTTTAGCATTTTTGAGCCAAGTAGTTCATATCTAATCTTTTCAGATACATCGTATAAAAACCTATAAGAAGAATTTTTTGGTAAATTATTTTGGTAAATTTCGTTATCAGAGAATTTTTTTTTTAAAGCTTCAGAATCTGCTTTCGCTCTAAAATGTGTAAAATCATGCTTGGAACTTAAATTATCTAATTCAAAAAAATTTATATTTTTTGAGCTGGCATTATTATTTTCCTTATTAGATCTATAATCTTCTGATATTACTTTAGCAGTAGAAATTAAAGCTTTTCTAAACTTTTCTTTGAAATTATCTTTTTTATGCATTTACATCTGAACATTTATTAATGATTCTGGCAAATCTTCCCCAAAGCATCTTTGATAATATTCAGCAATTATATTTTTTTCTATTTCGTCACATTTATTCAAGAAAGTTACTCTAAAAGCGTAACCAGTATCTTTAAAAATAGAGCTATTTTCAGCCCAGTGAATTATAGTACGGGGCGACATGACGGTCGATATGTCTCCAGCCATAAATCCTTTTCGAGTCAAAGATGCTACTTTAATCATATTTGCAACTTTTTCTTTTCCTTTTGTATTATTTAAATTCTTATTTTTTGCCAAAACAATTTCCATTTCTTTTTCTAAACTTAAATAGTTTAATGTTGATGTGATATTCCATCGATCAAGTTGTGCTTGATTGATCTGTTGAGTTCCAGTGTAAAGTCCTGTTGTGTCACCTAATCCGACTGTATTAGCAGTAGCAAATAATCTAAAATAATTATTTGGTTTTATAACTTTATTTTTTTCTAATAAAGTCAACCCACCGTCTGCCTCAAGAACCTTAGTCATAAGGAATGCAACATCTGGCCTCATTGCATCATATTCATCGAAAATAAGAGCAACAGGATTTTGAAGAGACCAAGGAAGAATACCTTCTTGAAATTCAGTAACTTGTTTTCCATTTTTTATCACAATTGCATCTTTGCCAATTAAATCTATTCTGCTTATATGAGAATCCAAGTTTACTCTAACGCACGGCCAATTTAATCTAGCTGCCACGTTAGTTATGTGAGTTGACTTTCCCGTTCCGTGTGCTCCCGACAAAAGTACACGTTTATTGTATTTAAACCCAACAAGAATAGCTAAAGTTGTATCTCTATCAAATTTATAATCTTTATCAATTTCGGGTACGAATTCATTTTTTCTTGAAAAAGCGTCAAGTTCCATATCACTATCAATTCCGAAAGTTTGTTTAACAGATAGCTTCAGATCTGGTTTTAAATTTAAATTAGGTGTCATTTTTTTTTCTATAAGTATTTTTTAATTGAGTATAAGCCAATGTAATTATCTTGAGTTTATCTTCATATTTTTTGTTTCCTGCATTCATATCAGGGTGAAGTTTTTTGACAAGCTTTTTGAATTTTTCTTGTATCTTGCTCCATTTTAAACCCACAGAAACACCAAGAATACTAAAAGCTTTGACATCATTACTATTAAACTTAAATTTATTCATATTACTAAATTGACTTTTAAAACTCGACTTATCAAATTCATCTTTTAAAGCATTATTCCATAAAACTTTAAAAAAATTATCTGAAGAACTAAAACTTTGTGTGGGTTTATGCCAGACCATGTCACTTTTTAACCAATCATAAATTTGTCTATCTGACATTCCAGAAAAATAATTCCAATTTTTATTGAATTCTTTGACGTGATTTAGACAAAGTAGACGATGATTTTTACTATTATCTTTCTCTATGGGTGCTTTGTATTTGCCAATTTCGAAACAATTATTCCAATCACAAATATTTTTCATAGTATATAATATCAAATAATATTTATGGAAGTAAACCAATTAATTTTTTTAGTAAAAAAAAAAATTGAAAAAAATATATTGGCACAAAATGTAATTATTAAAGACAAAACTTATTTGCATAAAAAACATCTAACTCACCAAGAAGATAAATTTCATTTAGAATTAATAATAAAATCAAAGGAACTTAGTAAATATAACAAGTTACAAGCGACTAAAAAAATTTATAAAATTTTGCGTGAAGAATTAAAAAAATATATACATTCAATAAAAATATTAATTAACTAATTCTGTTTTTAAAAATCTATTTATCTTTGAATATTTAAATTGACAGTTGTAATTAACATTTCCTATTTTATTTAATAATACTAGATTAATATTAGTATTATTGTTTTTTTTATCTTTTTTCATGAAGGATAAAATTTTTTTTGGATTTTGCTTAGAAAAAATTTTTTTTATGCTAATAGGTAAATTTAGTTTTTTATAATGATGTACAATTTTTTTATAATCATTTTTTTTTATACTGTTATTTTTGTGTGCAAAATTTACTGCACAAATTATACCAAGCAGTACGGCTTCACCATGATTAAGTTTTTTTGAGTAATTATTTGTTGCTTCAAATGCATGTGCAAAAGTATGTCCGAAATTTAAAATTTGTCTAATATTTTTTTCACTTTCATCTTTTTCTATAATTTTTTTTTTTATCAAACAACTTTGAAAAATTGCTTTTTCCAAAAAAGGTTTTTTTAGTTTTAAAATATTTTCTGCATTTTTATCTAAATATGAAAAAAATTTTTTATTCATAATTAACGAATGCTTTAATATTTCTGCATATCCACATATAATTTCTCTTTTAGGTAAAGATTTTAGAAAACTTGTATCTGAAATTACCAGGTTTGGTTGATAAAATGTTCCTATTAAGTTTTTACCATATTTTGAGTTAATTCCAGTTTTGCCACCAATTGAAGAATCGACTTGTGCCAGTAAAGTTGTAGGTATATTTATGAATTTTATTCCTCTTTTAAAAATACTTGCAGCAAAGCTTGAAACATCACCAGAAATTCCCCCTCCAATGTTTATCAAACAGTCATTTCTATGAAAATTATTTTTTAAAAGCATATCTAATAATTTATTTATAGTTTTCTGACTTTTACTAATTTCACTTGAATTAAAAAAATAGGTAAATTTATTTTTATTTTTTAATAAAAAATAAATCTTTTTTAAATTTTTTTTTGGAACTTTTTTATCTATTACTAGTAAGCACTTGTTGAAGTTCACTGAATTGTCCTTTAAAATTTTTGATAAGTCTTTTATTAAATTATTACCAATGATAATGTTATAAGATCGAGTTTTAGTTCTAACTTTTATTTTTGATTGACTCATAATTTTAACAACTGAATAGTTTTGTCAACTATTTCTGTTTTTTTCATATTTTCACAGTCTATCTTATAATTTGCTTTTGAGTAAATTTTTGATCTATTAATTAATAAATTTTTTAATTGATTATTACTTAAATTTAAAGCAACTGGTCTTTTTTTATTTTTTTTGATTCTATCAATTAAAGTTTTTAAACTCCAATTCAACCATATAGTTACATTATCTTTTTTTGCTACTTTTCTAACGGTTTCATTAAACGCTCCTCCTCCAAGAGATATCACAGAGTTATTTTTATTTAGCAGGCTTAATACAATTTTTTTTTCTAAGTTTCTAAAATAAGGCTCGCCTTTCTTTTTAAATATTTCAAAGATTTTCATTTTTGCTTTTTTTTCTACAATAAAATCTGTATCAAAAAATTTTAGATCTAATTTTTTTGCTAAAAGTCGACCAATGCTACTTTTGCCCGCTGCCATATAGCCTATTAATATTAGGTTTTTATTTAATTTCATAAGTATTATTATTGAAAAAACACAAATATGTCTTAATTTAAAATTATTAAAAGATATAAATGGAGTTTCGAAAAAAATCAACCATTGGTCTGTTTGGTAGCTCAGTCAAGATGCTGATCAAGATTGTATTCATTTTTATCACATTATTGCTTTTAGTAGTATTGGTTGATAAGATAAATTTTCCCTATCCTAACAAAAAAATAGAAAAAATTGTTCCTAATGAAAATCTTAAAGTTGTTAAATAAAGTAAGTTTATCAATTTTAATAAGTTTTTTTTTTTTACAAAATTCTTATTCAACCGAGCCCATTGATATTTGGAAAATAGAAAATCAGCCAAATAAAGAAGATAATATTGATAATAATGAAATAATAGAAAATGAAAATGTATTAACAGAATCAATTTTTCAAATTACGCAGCAAAAAAATAACAAAATTCAAGTTGATGAAGAAAAAAATTTATTTTCTAAAAATATAAATATTGTTGGCATATATGATCCGTCAGACCATGATCTTTCAATGGATATGTGGACTAATTCAAATGGAGCTAAAATTTTAGAACTTATTGATAAAATTAACAATATTAATCTATCACAAGATGCGAAAGAAATTTTAAATATAGCTCTTTTAACAAATTCTTATTTTCCAAAAAAAAATATAAGTAAAGAACAATTTTTAATAATAAAATCTGACTGGCTTATTCAACAACAAGATTTAAATTTAATTGAAACTTATTTGTCCAAAAATGATAGTTTAGAAGATGAATCTAGTCTGGCCAGATTTTATCTCGACCATTATTTATCAAGGTCAGATCTTGGCAAAGCATGTGACATATTTAATAAAATTAATTTTGAGATAAATGATGATTATGTTTCAAAGTTCAAGATATATTGTTTTATTAATTCAAATAAAAATGAAGAAGCGCAATTGCATTTTGATTTATTAAAAGAAGAAGGTTTTAGTGATTTTTTTTTTGAAGAAAAATTTGCTTATCTAGCAGGTTATGATGAAACTGTTAGCAAAGAGATTTCAGAAAAATCTTTATTAGATTTTCATTTATCACATAGAACAGATCCGGATTTTAAGTTTGAGCCAAAAATTAATACACCAAAATTGATTTGGAAGTATTTATCATATTCTAATCTCTTAGAGAATATTGATTTAATAGACTTGGAAGATGAAGAAAAACTATTAACTATAGAAATGGCCACACATGAAAAGAATTATAAAGAAGGTGAATTGTTTGCCCTGTATGAACGTTTTAAGTTTAATATTAATCAATTGTTGACAGTTGAGGAGTCTTATAAGTTTTTACCAAATTTTGAATCTAGAGCGCTAGTTTACCAGGGTATTTTAATTACAAAAGAAACTTCAGAAAAAATTAAATTAATCAAACTATTAAAAGATTTATTTATTAAGGACAAAATATCCAAAGCATTTGATTCAAAATTAGTTGAATTTTTAGAAGGCATAGACGAGATAAAAATTCCTTCAAATTATACAGATTTTTATAATAGTCATAAAAAAACAATTACGTCAAAAAATAAGAGGATAAAATTTAATAACAAAATAATTCATCAGTCAAAAATTTTAGATTATTTTATAGAAGAATCTGATTTAAAACGTGTTGAAAAAGATTTAGAAAATTTATTGAAAAAGATAAAAAAAAATAAAAAATATTTTTTTTCTACAAAAGATGTAATTATCTTAGAATCTTTAAAATCAGATGGAATTAAGCTTCCAAAGAAATATGAAAATATTTACGAAGTTAAAGATCCCAATATTCCTTACGATATTCAAATACTAATCAATAGAGAAGAGCCAGGGCTTACGCTATTAAGATTAGTTCAGATTATTGGAGAAGATAAAGTTACAGATATAGGTTCTGATACGTTGTATTTTATTGTAAGTGTGTTAAATCAACTTGATCTTGATAAAATAAGAAACAAAATAATATTAAAAGTTCTTCCTTTAAAAATTAAAATTTTATAATAAAATATGTAATACTATTAACCATGACTGTAAGAACAATTTTAATTGAACCAAATAAAATTTTAAGACAAATATCACAACCAGTAGAAAAAGTTGAGGACGAAGAAAGAGAACTAATGAGAGATATGTTGGAAACGATGTATTCTTTAAACGGAATTGGCCTTGCAGCAATTCAAGTAGGAGTTCCTAAAAGGATAATAGTTTTAGACATTTCAAAAGAAGAAAATAAAAAAAATCCCATGTATTTTATTAATCCAGTTATTAAAAATAAGAATAAAGAATTAGCTACTTACGAAGAGGGCTGTTTGTCGGTTCCAGGACAATTTGCAGAAATTGATAGGCCAAGTGAATGCGATGTAGAATATTTAGATTATAACGGAGAAAAACAATTATTATATGTTACTGGCTTGCTTGCTACCTGTATTCAACATGAGTTGGATCATTGTGATGGGAAGCTTTTCATAGATTATTTATCTAAACTAAAAAAATCTATTATAATTAAAAAACTTTCTAAACAAAAAAATAATCCAGCCCGAATTGTTATTTAATAAATGTTAAAAAAAATTATCTTTATGGGCACGTCTTTATTTGCAGTTCCTATACTCAAATCATTATATCAAAATGGATATTCAGTTTCTGTAGTTTATACACAACATCCAAAAAAATCACGCAGAGGAATGGACGTCAACCCAACTCCTATACAAAGTTTATCTGAAACATTAAATTTAGAACTCAGAACTCCATTATCACTAAAAAATAATAAAGAGGAATATGATTATTTAAAAAAATTAGAAGCAGATATTGCAGTTGTAGTTGCTTATGGACAGATATTACCAAAAGAAATATTAGGCTTAGCTAAGAAAGGATTTATTAACATTCATGCTTCTGTGCTTCCTAAATTTCGTGGACCAGCTCCAATTCAAAAATCTATAATGAATTTAGATAAGCAGACAGGAATAAGTATTATGAAGATTACTGAAAAACTTGATGCTGGACCTATATGTAATTCTTATCCTTTAAATATTTTAGAAAATGAAAATGTGGAAAGTTTATCAGAAAGGCTTTCCCTATTAGCTGCTGAAAAAATATTAGATGATATTGATGATATTTTAGAAGATAAAGCAGTTTTTAAACCTCAGGATGATAGGAAAGCAATCTATGCAAGTAAAATATTAAAATCCGAGGGAAAAATAAATTGGTCTGATTCAGCAAAAAATATAATAGGAAAAATAAATGGTTTATATCCAAATTCTTTCTTTATTTATAAGGGGGAGCGTTACAAGATACTTAAAGTTGAACCATCTAGTAAAATTGGAGAAATGGGCAATGTTTTAAGTGATAGTTTAGATATAGGTTGTAAAGATGGGGCAATTAAAATTTTGGAGATACAAAGAGAGGGAAAGCGTCCACAAAAAAATAATGAATTTATGCACGGATCCCAAATAAAAAAGGGATTAAATTTAAACAATGCATAGGTACCAAATTTTAATTGAATATGTTGGGACCAATTTTATTGGGTGGCAAATCCAGCCAAAAGGACAATCTGTTCAAAAACTAATTCAAAATACAATATCTAAACTTTTAAAAGAAAAGATAAATCTAATTGGTTCTGGTCGCACGGACCAAGGTGTTCATGCATGGGGTCAATCAGCTCATTTTGATACTAAAAAAAAAACTATTAATACAAGAAAATTTATTCAGTCTTTAAACTTTTTTTTGAATAAAAAATTAGTATCTATAACAGAAATAAAAAAAAGGAATTTAAATTTTCATGCAAGATATTTAGCTAAAGAAAGGATTTATGAATTTATTATTTTAAATAGAATAGCTCCGCCATCTTTGGATAAAAATAAAGCTTGGCATATCAGAAAAAAATTAGATTTTGAGATAATGAAAAAAGGAGCAAAGAAATTATTGGGAACTCATGATTTTTCTACATTTAGAGCATCGAACTGCTATTCAAAAAATCCAATTAGAACACTGAAAAAAATTAATATCAAAAGAATAAATGAAAAAATCGTAATTCAATTTAAATCTAAATCATTTTTAAGAAATCAAGTGAGATCTATGGTGGGTTGTCTTGCGTATTTGGGTCAAAAAAAATGGAGTTTAAAAAAATTTGAAAATGTATTTAAATCGAAAAAAAGAACTTTATGTGCACCACCAGCACCAGCATCCGGTTTATTTTTGGAAAAAGTTACTTACTAAAGTTTTTTGTTTTTTAAATTTTTTATTTATTCTCCAGCGTGATCCAGAACGAACTATATAACCAACACAATTTTTTTTACTACATTTGCATGGAAACTGTTTATAGTCTTTGTCATAGCTAAATCCATAGTCATAACTAAGCTCTTCTCCTTTTTTAATATTTCTTAAGGCAGAAATCCAAAGTCTTAATCCTATCCCAGTAACTTCACAATTTGGATCACACGAATGATTTATGAGTCTTGCGGTATTAAATTTAAAATCTCCATCGAGATCATATTTATTATTTAAATTAAATAAATAAATGTCTCTTTTATTATCAAATTTACTGCTTTCATCCGATTTCCTTTTTGAAATAATCTTTCCAACGTATTCTATAATTTTTGTATCCTTCTTAATATTTTTTGAAGCGTATAATCCTCTTTTATCTATGTTTGATTTTTTTATTATATACAATTCCATATAAAGGTCTTTAATTAAAAGAATAAAACTTTTAATTAAATTCTAAGAGTGCATTAATATGATGTTCAGTACTTTCTTTCAATGCATTCAAATCGTATCCTCCTTCTAAAATTGATACGACTTTTCCATCACAATTATTTTTTATACAATTTAAAGTTCTTTTAGTAATCTCATAATAATCTTTTGAAGTTAGCTGCAATTGTGCAAGAGGGTCATCTTTATGTGCATCAAAACCAGCAGAGAAAAGAATAAACTCAGGCGTAAATTCTTTTAATTTTTTTAAAACATGCTCATAAGCATCAAGGTATTCACTTGAGTTTGTGCCTGCAGGCAATGGAATATTTAAAACATTATCATATTTACCTTTTTCTTTATTACTCCCACTTCCTGGATAATAAGGATATTGATGAGTTGAGATATACAAAACTTTTTCATTATCATAAAAAATATCTTGAGTTCCATTTCCATGATGGACATCAAAATCTATTATTGCAACTTTTTTATATTTATATTTGCTAATTAGGTAATTGGCACCAACAGCACAATTGTTAAAAATACAAAAACCTTGTGCTTTTTCTTTTTCACTATGATGTCCAGGTGGTCTTACTGGACAGAATGCATTTTTAAAATCTTTATTTATAACTCCATCTATTGCAGAAATAATCGAGCCTACAGCATCAAAGGTTGCTTGTTTACTGCCTGGAGAAACCACAGTATCTCCATCTAAATAAGAAAAGCCTTTTTTTGGAAAAGAATTTTCTATTATCTCAACATATTTGTTGCTGTGAGTAATTTTTAAAAATTTTTTGTCAAAAACAACTGGTTTTTTCCAAATTAATTTTTTTTCAAATTTTTTTAAGTTGTCAATTATTACAGAAACTCTATCTGCTCTTTCAGGATGACCTAATCCTGTATTATGGTTTGAAAAAGTATTGGTAGTTATAATACCTGTTTTCACTTAAAATAATTTTCTAATATTTTATTATAAATTATAGTCAATTTTTTAAGGTCTGATAATGAAACAGCCTCATCAACTTTATGCATGGTTTTTCCAACCAAACCAAATTCCACACATGGAGATATTTTTCTTATAAATCTTGCATCTGAAGTTCCTCCAGATGTTGATAATTTTGGTTTTATTTTAGTTATTTTTTTAATGGTATTTTGAATCATTTTAGTTGTTTTGTTAGGAACTGTTATAAAAGCTTCTCCCGATATCATGTAGGAAATATTAAAAGAACACTTGCTTTTTTTACAAACTTTTCGAAAAATATTATTTAGTTTCTTTTTTAAAGAACTCGATGAATGTTTATTGTTAAATCGTATATTAAAAGTAGCCGTTACTTCCGCAGGAATAACGTTATCTGCAGTATTTTCAATATTCATTTTAACTATTTCTAGATTTGAAGGTTGAAAGTTTTTTGTTCCTTTATCAAGTTTTAAATTTTCAATTTGATTTAATATTTTTATCATAACTGGAGCTGGGTTGTTGGCATCATGCGGATATGCAGCATGACCCATAACTCCAATAACTTTTAGATGTCCGGTAATACTACCTCTTCTACCAATCTTCATCATTTCTCCCAATTTGTTTTGATTAGTAGGCTCACCTACTAAACAAAAATTAATTTTCTCTTTTTTTCTTTTTAAATATTCAACAACTTTTTTTGTTCCATTAATGGCTACACCTTCTTCATCACCTGTAATTAATAAACTTATCGAACCTTTAAATTTTTTTCTTTTAAATTTGCTAACTGCAGAAATAAAACAGGCCACTGAAGCTTTCATGTCATTTGCACCTCTTCCGATCAAATAATTTTCTTTAATTTCTGGTTTAAATGGATTTACAGTCCAATCATTTAAATTACCAGGTGGAACAACATCTGTGTGACCTGCATAACAAAAATTTGGTCTAGATTTTCCTAATCTTGCATATAAATTTTTAACAAGTTTTGAATTTTTTGATTTAAATTCCAAAATTTTACATTTAAATCCTAGAGATCTTAATTTTCTTGCTAGAAAATTCATTGTTCCTGCATCTACGGGAGTAATACTTGGAAATTTTATTAGCTCCTTAGCTAATTGTAATTCATTATAAATTTTCATTATTTTATTCTCTCAGTAGATCGTTTATTGAAGTTTTAGATCTAGTTTTTTCATCAACTTGTTTAATTATTACTGCACAATTTAACGAAGGAGCATTTGAATTTTTTTTATCTGGCAACGAACCAGGCACAACAACTGAATATGGAGGAATTTTTCCGTAAGTAATTTCTCCTGTTTTTCTATCGACAATTTTTGTTGATTGGCCAATATACATGCCCATACTTAATACCGATCCTTCTCCAATAATTATTCCTTCAACCACTTCAGACATTGCTCCCAAAAAAACATTGTCCTCTATGATTGTTGGCAATGCTTGAGCTGGTTCTAAAACACCACCGACCCCTGATCCAGCAGATATATGACAGTTTTTTCCAATTTGACAACAACTTCCCGCTCTTGAAAAGGTGTCCATCATTGTGCCTTCATCAATGTATGCTCCTATATTTACAAAGCACGGCATTAAAACAACATTTTTTCCAATATAAGATCCTTTTCTTACAGGAGAATTAGGTACCATTCTGAATCCAGCTTTTTCAAAATCTTTTTTTTTCCATCTTTCAGTTTTTCCTTTAATCAAATGAGCTTTATCATACCACGAACTATATGGACCAGACAAAGTTTCCATTCCATGGATTCTAAAGCTTAACATTATAGCTTTTTTAATATGTTGGTGAGCAATCCATATTCCATTAATCTTTTCCGCAACTCTTACTTTCCCTTGATCTAAATCTTCGATTATTTGATTTATGGAAACAATAACTGATTTATCAGAATTTTGACTGACTTGTTCTTTATTTTTCCAAGCATCATTAATTATTTTTTCAATATCGCTCATATAGATTATGCTGCTTGTAATATATTAATTTCTTTTAAAAAACTAGATAGATTATCTATTTTAAGATCAATGTAATTTTTATCTGAATTTTTTTTACCCCAATATTCATCATTACGTAACCAGACAGTTAAAAAACCTAATTTTTTTGGTTGTTCTAAATTTGAAGCAAGATCCTCAATTATTAAAGATTTTTTTGGATCAATATTAAATTTTTTAATCATTTTATTATATGGCTCAATCAATGGTTTTGGTATAAAATTTGAATCAGTAATATCAAAAGCACCATTAAAAAGATCTTCAATATTCAAATGTTTGCATACATTTTTTATATGAGAATGACTGCCATTAGAAATAATATATTTTTTGCCTTTTAGCTTAATTAGTTCTTCTCTTAATATTTTATCTTTTTTCAAAAAACTTATATCGATGTCATGTACGTAATTTAGGAATTCATGTGGACTAATATTATGTTTTATCATCAAGCCATTAAGCGTTGTATTATAGGTATGGAAATAATCTTGCTGTACGTCTTTCGCTTTTTTTAAATCTATACCAAGTTTAGAAGAAATATAGTGACCCATTTTTTTTGAAACTTGTTCAAATACTCTTGTTTGTCCTTGATACAAAGTATTATCTAAATCAAAAATAAAATATTCAATATCTCTTAATTCTTTCATTTTCTAATTAACGTTCCGGCACCTTTATCAGAAAATAATTCAGAAAGGATAGAGTGAGGTTTTCTTCCATCAATTATAACAACACCCCTAACTCCATTGTTTACAGCATCAATGCATGTATTAATTTTTGGTATCATTCCATTCTTAATGGCTTCTTCAGCAATCATTTTTTTTGCTGCATTGGGACTTATCTCTGAAACAAGATTATTATTTTTATTAATAACACCTTCTATATCAGTCATAAGCAAAAGTCTTCTTGATCTAAGTTTTTTTGCTATTGCACCAGCTACTGTATCAGCATTGATATTAAATGTTTTATTATCTTTTAGTCCTATAGGAGCTATTACAGGAATTTCATTAGCTTTAATTATTTCATCTAAAACATTTGTTTTGATTTCAGTTGGCTCACCAACAAATCCAAGCTCATTCGTTTTGGGTTTAACCAATATTATATTATACTCTTTAGTTGTAATTGATCTAGCACTACAAGATTTATTTTTTAAAGCATTTACAATTTCTTTATTAAACTCAATTAAAACATCCTCAACTACTTTTATAGAATTTTTATTTGTAACTCTTAAGCCTTTTATAAAAGTGCTTTCAATATTTAATTCCTTTAATTTGATATTAATTCTTTTTCCTCCACCATGAACAATTGTCGGAGTCAATCCAAGTTTTTTTATTATGGCCACGTCAGATATAAAAAAATTAAAAAGATTAGGATCAGTTAAAACACTACCTCCACATTTTATTACAATTTTTTCATCACTATATTTTTCTAGATATTTTTTAACTTCGGCAATGGAAGGGCCATTTGAAGGTAATATTGATTTTAAGTTTACTTCTTCAATTGATTTCATTTAAGTTGTTTTAACCGTCGTTCTTTTCATAATCACCAATTGCTGAGCCATTGTTAGAATGTTATTAATTGTCCAATAAACAACTAATCCTGAAGGAAAAGGAGCAAGTATGACTGTTAAAAAAATTGGAAAAAACATAAATATTTTTGCTTGAATTGGATCAGGTGGTGCAGGATTCAGTTTTTGTTGCACCCACATGCTTATACCCATTGCTATTGGCCACGCACCAATTATTAAAAAAGAAGGAGGATCCCAAGGAATTAAACCAAAAAGGTTAAATACTGAAGTTGGATCTTTATCCGATAGGTCTCTAATCCATCCAAAGAAAGGCTGGTGTCTCATTTCTATTGTAACAAATAAAACTTTGTACAATGCAAAAAAAACTGGGATCTGCACGAGTATAGGCAAGCACCCACTCATTGGATTCACTTTTTCTCTCTTATAGAGAGCCATCATTTCTTGTTGTAACTTCATCTTATCTTCTTTATGAAGTTCTTTTAATCTCTTCATCTCTGGCTGAAGCATTTTCATTTTCGCCATCGAGCGAAAAGAAAAATTCGCAAGGGGGAAAAATATAACTCTTATGCAAAGTGTCATTAAAATTATTGCCACACCATAATTTCCACAAAATTTAAATAGGTAATCAATTAAAAAAAATAAAGGTCTTGTTAAAAAGTATAAAACTCCCCAATCAATAACTAGATCGAACTTATCTATTTTTAATTTTTGCGCATAACCATCAATAGTCTCAACTCTTTTAGCTGCAACAATAATTTGAATTTCTTCTTCAATAGCATCATTAGGACCAGCTTCAATTCCTTCAGTGGATATATAATTTGCTCTAAATTTATTTTTATAATCAAAAGTTGTTTTAAAACTTTTGTTTCTTGGGGGAATAACGCTTGTAATCCAATACTTATCACCAATTCCAAACCAACCCTTAGAGGCATTTCTAGAAAATTTTTCTTCCTCGATATCGTCATAATCTTCTTCAATTAATTCTTCGTCAAGTGTTGCAACCAAACCTTCGTGCAAAATATAAAAACCAGAAATTTCTGGTTTTTTGTTACGTATTATTTGGCTATAAGAATAAAAATTGTAAGTTTTATCTGATGAGTTAATTACCTTTTCTCTAACTGTAAATAAAAACTGATCATCTAGACTGATATTTTTTTCAAATGTGATTCCTTGTGTATTGCTCCAGACTAATTTTATAGGATTTTTAGTTGTTAATTTATTATTTCCTATTATCTTCCAAATAGTCGAGGAATTTGGAGTGTCTATATTTTTATTATTTGTTACAAAGCCACTCTCAATTAAATAACCATTTTCAACTTTTCTTGGGTTAAGAAGTATAATTTTTTCATTGCCACCAAGTTCAATATTGTATTTTTTAAAAGTTAAGTCATCTAATAAAGCTCCGACAGTATTAATTGTGCCGACTATATTATTATTTTCAAATTCTATTCTTTTACTTTCATTAAGGACCTCTTTTCTTGATAATTTTGAAAAATTTTCATTTTGTTCTAGCGCGGGAGCATCTGAAGACTCAACAATTTTTGTTTTTTTAACTTGATCTTTTTTAATTTTATTTGGATCTGGAGGTTCAACAAAAAAAAGAGAATAAAGAATTATTACTGCAGCAGATAATGATATGGCAGCTATAATATTTTTAGTATCCATAATTATTTTGCTTCTTTCTCTTTTTTTACAGGATCATACCCACCATGGCCAAACCAAGGATTACATCTTGCAATTCTATGAATTGATTTTGTTGTGCCCTTAATTAATCCATAAGTTTTTAAAGAATCAATGCAATAAGAGCTGCATGTAGGTTCAAATTTGCATGAATTTGGAAAGAATGGACTAATAAATAATTTATATAACTTTATTATTCCAATAAATAAATAAGTAATAATTTTCATTATCTAATTTTGTTAAATTCAGAAAACATTGTTTTTTTTAAATCTTCGAAAGAATCTTTCTTTAAAGCATTATCTTTAGCTAGTATCAGATATGAATAGTTAAAATTTAATGAAATTTTTTTAACCACCTCATTAACTAGGCTTTTAAGGCGTCTTTTACAAAAGTTTCGTTTTACAGCGTTACCTAATTTTTTTTTAGTTACAATGCTAATATTAAGATTATTAGAATTTTTTTTAAGTAATTTTTTATAAAACATAACAAAATATTTATTTGATAATTTATGTCCTTTTAACAAGTACTTAAAATCTTCATTATTCTTTAAAGCAACAATTTTGGTTTTCATTGATTAAGCAGAAACAGTTAATCTCTTACGTCCTTTTTTACGTCTTGCAGTCAAGATGCTTTTATTTTTTTTCATACGTGCTCGAAATCCATGACGGCGATTCCTCTTAATGTTTGATGGGGAGTAAGTTCTTTTCATAATATGTGTATTGTTAGTATTGTTAAAATTTTCGGTATTTATAGTGTATAAAATAGAAATATGCAAAGGATGAAAAATATTAAAATTTGGATAGGTCTAAGTTATTTAATAATTCTTTCAGTTTTTTTATATTTTTTATTTTCTAAATTTAGCATCCAAGAAATTACTAGTTATGATTTCATTAGGTCGAACAGTGAATATTTAGTCAATTTTAGAGAATCTAATTTAATTCTAGTTTCCATTATTTTTATAGCAATCGGAGTTTTATGGATTTCTGTGCTTTTTGGTTTTGGTTCACCACTTGCTTTAGTCTCAGGATTTCTGTTTGGAGTTTACTTTGGAACAATCATAGTTGCGATAACTTTATCATTAGGAGCTACTCTAGCATATATTTTTGCCAATTTCTTTTTTAAAAATTTAATTGAAGAAAAATTTGCGAATAGATTTGAATTTCTTGAAAAAAAAATTCAAGCAAATGAATTTATTGCAATTTTAATTTATAGATTCATAGGAGGAATTCCTTTTCAGATTGCAAATTTGTTGCCTATTTTATTTAAAATTAAATTAAAAAATTATTTTTTTGGTACTTTTTTAGGAATTATACCCCAAGTATTTATAATTGTTTCTTTGGGCTCAGGTCTAGAGAATCAAATTAAAAAAAATATAGAACCTCCATCTTTTTTTAAACTATTAACATCCTTTGAAATTTATGGTCCAGTCATAGCATTTCTAATTTTATTAATTTTAGCTTTTATAGTAAGAAAATTATTTTTCAAAAATTAAATTTGGTGCCCATAACCAGAATCGAACTGATGACCTCTTCCTTACCATGGAATTGCTCTACCGTCTGAGCTATATGGGCTTAAATTGATAAATATTAAAAACCTAATATATAAAACAAATTTATTCAAATTATTGCCTTAATTTTTTCTATATAATGAATTATACCTATTAAATAATAATTTTTAATTAAAAAAAAATGGGAATTCACTACGATTATAAATCTACTAGAGGCATGAAAGCCATGGAAAAAGCTGCCAAAAGAGAACGCAAACTTGCCGAAAAAAAAGCAAAGAGAGAAGCTAAAAAGGGTAAGAAAAGTTACGAAAAAGCTAATAAGATTAATGTTCAAGAACCCATTACACTTGATTATATAACTAATCCAAATAAAGATAAATGAACATAAAGCAAAAAAATATTAAACTTAGTTTGGCACTCAAAAAAAATTTAAAAAAAAGAAAATTATTTCAAAAGAAATTTAAAAAGAAAAAGTAAATGTCAGTTCTTTCCGATAAGTGGATAAAAAAAATGGCATTAGAAGGAATGATTTCTCCATTTGAGAAAAATCAAGTTAGAAAAGGAAAAATTTCATATGGCTTATCTTCATTTGGATATGACGCTAGAGTTTCAAATGAGTTTAAAATATTTACAAATGTTAATGGTTCCGAAATTGTAGATCCTAAGAATTTTAAGTCAACTAATTTTGTTACCAAAAAAGTTTCAGAGTGCATAATTCCACCAAATTCATTTGTTTTAGCAAGCACTGTTGAATATTTCAAAATTCCAAAAGATGTTTTGGTTATATGTTTGGGCAAATCAACATATGCAAGATGTGGTATTATTGTTAATGTTACACCTCTAGAACCTGGTTGGGAAGGCAATGTAACTTTGGAATTTTCAAACACTACTCCTTTACCAGCAAAAATTTATGCAAATGAGGGTGTGGCCCAGTTTATTTTTTTAAAAGGAAATGAAAAACCCGAAATTTCATATTCTGATAGAAAAGGAAAGTATATGGGCCAAGTTGGAGTTACCTTGCCAAAAATATAAAAAAATGGAAAAATTGGAGGTTACAGGAGCAAAAAAGCTCAAAGGCACTATAAAAATTTCTGGTTCAAAAAATTCCTCACTACCTATTTTAGCAGCAACTTTATTATCCAGTAAAAAAATTAAGATTTATAATCTACCGAAAGTTGAAGATATAGAGACAATGATTTTATTGTTGCGCTCATTAGGGTCAAAGATTAAGTATAATAAAAAAAATAAATCTGTCGATATTTCTAATTTAAAAAACATAAAAACATTCGCTTCTTACAATTTAGTTAAGACTATGAGGGCAGGCATAATTGTGCTGGGTCCTTTGTTGGCCAGATTTAATAGAGCCAAGGTTTCTTTGCCTGGAGGTTGTGCTATTGGAGCTAGGCCTGTAGATATTCATTTGAAGGCACTATCAAAACTAGGAGTAAAGTATAAAATTGTACAAGGTTACATATATGCTGAAGCACCAAAAGGTCTAATAGGCAATGTAATAAAGTTTCCCAAAATATCGGTTGGAGCAACAGAAAATTTAATTATTGCTGCAAGTTTAGCAAAAGGAGAAACAATTTTAAAAAATTGTGCCATTGAACCTGAAATTGAGGATTTAATTAATTTTTTAAGAAAAATGGGATGTAATATTAAATGGACTGGAAAAAGAACAGTTAAAATTTTGGGAGTTAAATCATTAAAAGATTTAAATTATAAAATAATGTTTGATAGAATTGAAGCAGGAACTTATATGATAGCCTCTGCTTTGACTGGAGGAAACCTTAAAATTATTAACATCATACCAAAAATAATTAAAACAGAGATAGATATTTTAAAAAAAGTTGGTGCGACTATTAGAATTAAAGGTACCAAACTTAGAATTATTGGAAGAAAAAAAATTAAGAATATTAAGTTAACAACATCACCATATCCTGGTTTTCCAACTGACTTGCAAGCTCAACTAATGGTTTTGCTTTGCAAATCTTTTGGAAGATCAGAAATAATTGAAAGAATTTTTGAAAATAGATTTATGCATGCATCAGAGCTGAATAGAATGGGAGCAAAAATTAAAATTTTGGGCAATAAAGCTGTTATTGAAGGCAATATTAATTTTAATGCAGCAGAGTTAATGGCAACCGATCTAAGAGCCTCGGTCTCTTTGATACTTGCTGCACTAACTGCAAAGGGAAAATCAATAGTTAATAGAATATATCATTTAGATAGAGGTTACGAGAATATAGAAAAAAAATTGAAAAATGTTGGTGCCAAAATTAGAAGAATTTCTTAGAGAATGAACAAAGGATATTTAGCAAAAATTATTGCAAGGGATAGCCAAGGATTAAAATTGATATCAGCATGTTGTTTTCAAGCAAAAGTAAATATAGGTGAATTAAAATATTTAAAAAAAAATCAAATTTTTTTGATTTTTTTACAAAGATTTAATAGAGAAAACAAAAAAAATAAGGAAAAAATTAATAGTGTTTGTAAATTTGAGTTTGTAGAATATGTAAAATCGAAAAATATTGACCAGAAAGATAAAGATTTGATTTTGGAGCTTTTTGCAATAGATTTAATCAAAAATAAAAATAAATTCGAAATAAACTTAATTTTTAATAATAATTCTTTTATAACACTTTCTACCGAAATTGTTGAGGTAACTTTGGAGGATCAAAATAAAATTTAAATGATTAAAATATTATATTGTAACAATAAGAACTATGTTTCGAAACTGAGTAAATTGCTGATCAAAAGAAAAAATTATGACAAGACTAGTAAAAGTGTAGTTTCAAAAATAATTAATGATGTAAAAAAGCATGGGGATAAAGCGGTGCTTAAATATGAGAAAAAATATAGTAAAAACAACGAAATAATTACTAATAAAAAAAAGATATCAAAAAATATTAAATCGTTAGATTCTAAAATAAAAAGAGCAATCGATTTTGCTTATAATAGAATATACAAATTTCATTCAAAACAAAAAGTTCAGAATATACTTCATAAGGATAACTTGCTTAATAAATTATACTATAAGTATAGACCAATAGATTCTGTTGGCATTTATGTGCCTGGAGGTAATGCAAGTTTTCCTTCAACCGTCTTGATGAATGCAATTCCTGCAAAAATTGCAGGAGTTAAAAGAATAGTTATGATTAATCCAAAATTGAAAGGCAAACAAAGTCTTGGAGTTTTATATGCAGCAAAAAAAGTAGGTATTAAGGAAATTTATTCCATAGGAGGTGCCCAAGCTATTGCTGCCATAACATACGGTACAAAAAAAATTAAAAAAGTTAATAAAATTTTTGGACCAGGAAATATTTTTGTGTCTGCTGCTAAAAAAGAAGTTTTTGGCGATGTTGGAATTGATATGGTGGCTGGACCATCAGAAATATCTGTTGTTGCAGATAAATTTTCTAATGCAAATTGGGTTGCCGCAGATTTATTGGCTCAAGCAGAACATGATATAAATTCTCAATGCATTTTAATCTCTAAAGATATAAATTTTATAAACAAAGTTAAAAATGCAATTATTCAACAACTAAAAGATTTACCAAGAAAATTTATTGCAAAAAAAAGTTTGGAATTAAATGGAATTTTGATAAGAGCTTATTCAAACAAACAAATTATTGATATTATTAATATGATTGCCCCAGAACATTTAGAATTAAATATTAAAAACTATAATGTAATTTTAAATAAAATTAATAACGCAGGTTCAATTTGTTTGGGAAATTATTCTGCTATGGCAGTTACAGATTATAATGCTGGTACAAATCATATTTTACCAACAAATTCTTCAGCTAAATTTTCAAGCGGATTATCAGTTTATGATTTTTATAAAAGAATTTCTTATATAAATTTATCAAAAAAGGGTATTGAAACTCTTGGCCCTTCAGCTATAACCTTAGCAAATTTTGAAGGTTTAGAAGGACATGCTAAATCTGTCGAATTAAGAATTAGGAGAAAATAAATTTGGCTAAAGAAGAAATCCTCAACTATGATGGCGTAATATTAGAATTACTGCCCAACGCGATGTTTAGAGTTAAGTTAAATAACGGCCATATAGTTGTAGCAGTTGCGAGTGGTAAGCTTCGCAAAAACAGAATTCGTTGTTTAGCCAACGATAAAGTTAAAGTAGAAATAAGTCCGTACGATTTAAGTCGTGGACGTATTTCGTTTAGGTATTAAAAGGCCTTGTAGCTCAGTAGTAGAGCAGTACCCTGAAAAGGTATGTGTCGTTTGTGCGATTCAAACCAAGGCCACCACAAACAACCTTCTAAAAAAACTTTCAATTTAACTTGCAATAAATATTAAAATCTACTAATTAGTCTCAAGCTAAAGTTTAGCTAAAGTAAAACAATAAAAGAAAGAGTAATAATGAGTCTAAAAGGCAAAGTAAAATGGTTCAATGGTAAAAAAGGATATGGTTTCATTGAACGAGAAGATAAAGAAAAAGATGTGTTCGTTCATGCTTCTGCAGTGAGAGAAGCTGGTTTAAAGTATTTAAATGAAGGGGACGAATTAACATTTGAAGTTGAAGACGGAGATAAAGGTCCTGCCGCAGTAAAACTGCAAAAAACCTCTTAATTCTAATTCACATTAATTTGTATAGGGATTTTAAAAGCTTTCCTTAAGCTTTTTTATTCCTATACAAAACCTACTTGCATTTATAAGAATAAGTGTTATTTAACTCGCAATGATTAGAAAAATTAAAGTATCAAGAAATTCTCACAGACATCATTTTCATGCTGGCTGCACGCTAGCAATTTAATCATTTTATAAATTTAAAATTAATAACAATTAGTATAAAATAAAGGAAGGATGCCGCCTTCGGATAATGGTTAATCCTGGAGTTTGTGGAACTCTCAATCTTGGTTCAATTCCAAGAGGCGGTACCAAAAAATGAAAAAA